>Ga0208564_1000009_pt1 | contig 220286 bp, 202 predicted proteins | sample AD_UKC073_MetaG_FD_184439 | JGI IMG/M metagenome (GOLD analysis project Ga0208564, IMG submission 184439) | Active sludge microbial communities of municipal wastewater-treating anaerobic digesters from USA - AD_UKC073_MetaG (SPAdes) (version 2) | ecosystem: Engineered > Bioreactor > Anaerobic... | reverse complement strand
AGAATAGTTTATCTTTATTTTATTTTATTTTATCGTACTGTACTGTATTGTATTATATTGCATTGTATTGAATTTCAATTAACTTAATATAACTAATTTAATTTGGCCAGGATTTCAGCAGCCACCTTTTCTGCAGTAAAGCCAAGATAGTCTGCTACCTCATCAGCAGGGCCACTTTCTCCATAGGTCTCAACACTGACCACATGATAGTTTTTGCCAAGTAATCTATACCAGCCAGAAGCTGTACCTGCTTCAACTACAACTTTAAATTGCTCGTAATCACCAGTAAGCTCTTTCACATAAGCAGCACCCTGGGCAATAAAATCATTTCTTTCAGGTACAGAGATCACCCGGCATCCTTTACCTTTGCCTTCCAATATTGCAGCTGCATCCAGAGCCAGAGAAACCTCACTACCACTGGCCATCATTACTACATCTGGATTAGCATTGGCTTTTACTACATAAGCACCCTTATTTACACCCTCCAGGACATTTCCTTCCCCTATTAAGGGTAAATTCTGTCTGGTGAGAATTAATGCAGTGGGACCTTCTGTATTCTCCATGGCTTTAACCCAGGCAGCTTTGGTTTCCTCTGCATCAGCAGGCCTTAAAACCTTTAGTCCAGGTATAAGTCTTAGAGCTTCAACATGCTCGATTGGCTGATGAGTTGGTCCATCTTCTCCTACATAGAAGGAATCATGGGTAAAGACATAAATTACAGGTAATTTCATTAGTGCTGCCATTCTAATGGATGGCCTCATATAATCAGAGAAAACCAGGAAGGTAGCACAGAAGGGTCGGAAGCCTTTATGAGCCATTATACCATTTACAATAGAACCCATTGCATGTTCCCGGATACCAAAACGGAAATTCCGGCCAGCAAAATTATCCTTCTGTATATCTCCATATTTGTCCAGATAGGTTTTGGTAGAAGGAGCCAGGTCAGCAGAACCACCAACCAGATATTCTACCAGGTCAGCAATGCCATTTAATACTTTCCCACTGGAAGCTCTGGAGGCAATGGGGCTGGCAATATCCATACTCATTACTTTCTCCCGGAAATCAGCTGGTAACTTTAGTGCAAAAGCATTGTCCCATTCTTCTTTTAATTCCGGATTCTTCTTCGCCCATTTCTCAAATTTTTCTTCCCATTCTTCTCTAACTTTCTTTAATTCTTCTCTTCGTCTGACAAAAAACTCTTTAACTTCCTCTGAAACATAGAATTCCTCATCAAGAGGTAAGCCGATATTTTCTTTCAGGCCCCTGATCTCTTCTTTACCTAGAGGAGCACCATGAGAGTCTGCTGTTCCTTCTTTAGTTGGGGCACCATAAGCAATCCTTGTTCTGGCTATAATCAAGGATGGCTTATCAGTAACACTTTTTGCCTCTTCAATGGCCTTACGCAGGGCATTGAAATCATGGCCATCTACATCTTCCACAACATGCCAGTTATAGGCCTTAAATCTGGCTCCAACATTTTCAGTAAAGGCCAGATCAGTACCACCCTCAATAGATATTTCATTATCATCATAAATGGCTATCAATTTACCTAATCCCAGGTGACCGGCCAGGGAAGCTGCCTCAGCAACTACTCCTTCCATCATACAACCGTCACCCATTAAGGTATATGTATAATGATCTACAATTTTATCTTCTGCAGTATTGAATCTAGCAGCCAGCATTTCTTCTGCTATGGCCATACCTACTGCATTGGCAAAACCTTGACCCAGTGGACCAGTAGTAGTTTCTACCCCCTCAGTATAGCCATATTCAGGATGACCAGGTGTTTTTGAATGTAATTGGCGGAAATTCTTCAGGTCATCAAGGCTGACATTAAAGCCTGCCAGGTGCAGGAGAGAATATAATAACATTGAACCATGGCCTGCAGATAAAACAAAACGGTCCCGGTTTGGCCAGTCGGGTTTTTCTGGATCATATTTCAGAACCTCTCCATAGAGTAAGGCGCCAATATCAGCACAACCAATTGGCAGGCCAGGATGGCCAGAATTGGCTTTTTCTACAGCATCTGCTGATAAGCCCCTCACCACATTAGCAATATTCCTTAACATCTTTATACCTCCTAACAATAATTATTGATAAGTTTTACTGGTTTTTCAAAAACAAGAAATTAAACTACCATTATTCATTGTATAATGTTTAAACATATTTGTCCAGTAGGACTTAATTTTTCTCCTCTGGTCCTGTATACTTAAAAGCACTGCCTATTACTTGAACAATTTCTCCAGAACAATATTACTTATATTTTATTACTACTATATTTTATCCTCATTATTAAGAGGGTATTCCCTTATATTTGTTTTAAGCTGGCCAGGCCTTCTTTATAGGGAGCCCTGATGATTCCTTTTTCCGTAATTATTCCATCTATATTCTCGTGAGGTGTTAAATCAAAAGCCGGGTTATAGACATCCACACCATCAGGTACTATCTGTATGCCCTGGATATGGGTCACCTCTTCCGGAGCCCGTTCCTCTATTTCTATCTCTGACCCATTATCAAGTTCAAAATCTATTGTCGATACAGGGGCAGCTACATAGAAGGGTACATGATAATTTTTTGCTAATTCTGACAGCATAAAGGTCCCTATCTTATTGGCTGTGTCACCATTAGAAGCAATCCGGTCTGCACCAACTATAATCAAATCGATTTTTCCATCCCTGATCAGGGTTGCAGCAACACTATCTATAATTACTGTAACAGGAATCCCCTCTTCCCTCAGTTCGAAGGCTGTCAAACGGGCCCCCTGGAGCCAGGGCCGGGTTTCATTGGCATAAACATGGATCTTTTTATCCCTTTCATAAGCGGCCCTGATTACCCCCAGGGCTGTCCCATAGCCTACAGTAGCTAATCCTCCTGTATTACAGTGGGTTAAAATCACAGCACCCTCTGCTACCAGTTCTCTCCCATATCTGCCGATAGAACGATTAATCTCTATATCTTCCCTGGCTATTTTATCTGCCTCTTCCTTTAGTCTTTTAACAATTTCAGGGAGATCCTTATCCTGCTCCTCTTCCATTATCCTCTCCATACGTTTGAGGGCCCAGGCAAGATTAACTGCTGTAGGCCGGCTCTTAAGCAATATATAACTGGCTTCTCTCATTTTCAGGAAAAAATCCCTTTTGGCATGTTTTTGAAATTCCTTTGCTGCCAGATATAGGCCATAAGCTGCAGTAGCCCCTATAGCCGGAGCACCTCTGACAACCATCCTGGCAATAGCATATTCCACATCTTGATATGTATGACATAGAAAATATTCCTTTTCCCCTGGCAGTTTGCGTTGATCAATTAAAAACAGCTTTCCTTCCTTAAATTCAAGAGATTTAAAAATCACCAACACCCCATTCCTATACAGATTAAAGGGGCTATCTCATAATTGAGCAGCCCCTTTCCTTGACCTGATTCTAAACCAGGATATAGATTTCCTGGAAATAATCTATTATTTATTCCGGCTATAATTTTTATAGGCCACTACAATAGCAGTTGTAACAATAGCAGAAATAACTGCTTCAGCAATAGCATTTGTAGTAAAAACCGAGATTAATATTACATTGAAAGCAGCTCCCACTATCTCCACTACCCGCCGGGCATAAATTAGGTATAACATCAGAAACACTAAAGCTGTATTGGTTAGACTGCCTGCTGCACCTGCCAGTAGGGTACTGACAGTTTCGCCAGCCCTTTCCTTCCTGAAGAGTTTTTTAACACCAACATAGACATAATAGGCTACTAACCCTATGAAGATCCTTGGTAAAACAGAAACCAGTGGATTAATAAAAAGCGGATCCAGCGGGGTAACAGGTCTAGTTAAGGCATGTAGCAGGGATACCAGACCCAAGAGGGTCCCCATAATTAAACCTGCCACAGGACCTGCAATCAATCCTGTAATAATAGTAGGGATATGAAGGACCGTTGCACTAATACTACCCAGTGGTATAGCCCCTAAAGGGGTGACATCCAGTATAATGGTAATGGCCAACATAACAGCAAGGATAGTTAAACTCCTGGTATTCCTCAATCCCTTCCTCTTCTTTTGCGCTAAGTATTTCATTTTTACTCCCTCCTGTTCTCGTTCCCTTACGGGATACAAGACATATTTTTATAGCATTTATTATAGCAAAATTTACATATAAGGTAAAGAGTTAAGTTAATTTATTCTATTTCCTTAAGCGCCCCGGTCCTGGTATTATATACCCCCTGACGGTTTTTTATAATTGCCCTATAGATACCAAAAAGAATCAGGATACCTCCCATTAAGGTCACTCTATTAATCCCTTCCCCCAGGATTACCCAGGCTAAAATAGTAGTTAAAATAGGTTCAAGTAATATAGTCAAAGAAACAAGGGTAGCTGGTAAGATCCGGACAGAGTAGTTTAAAATAGAATGGCCAATAAGGGTAGGCCCCAGGGCCAGGCCCAGAAAAACAAGATAATCCTGCCAGTCATAACCGCTAAATTCCTGGCCGGTAAAAAGAGCCAGTATACCCAGAAAGAGAGTGGCATAAGTATAAATAATAAATAAGTAAGGGAAGTAATCCAACCTTTCCCGTAAACTCCTCCCAGTAAACAAATAGGCTGCAGCAAAGAAGGCGGCAATTATAGCCAATATATCCCCCCATACTTTAGTAAAAAGTGTACTTAGACTGCCAATACTAATTATTATACTCCCGATCATAGCGAAAATAATTCCGGAAATAATTCCAGGCCGCAAATCCTCCCTGGCAAAAAAATACTCCAACAAATAGGTAAATAGGGGCTGTAAGGCCATAAAAATAACAGCATTGGATACACTGGTATATTCAAAAGCACTAGTCCACAAAAAAAAGTGGCTGGCCAGAAAAAAGCCTACCAGAATTAGCCTGGCTTCTTTAAAATATACTAACTGGTCTCTGAAGCTCTTCTTTTTTAGTAAAGGTGTCATAAGCAAGATAGTGAATAACATCCTGTAAAAGGCAATTACCAGTGGGCCTGCTTTTGCCACTTTGATTAAGATCCCTGAAGTGGAGATTACTGTTACTCCTATTGCCAATAAAAAATAGATTTTATTCTGCTTTGTTTTTTCCATTTTTCATCCTTCCTTCATTACTATATAGGTTATTGAAATTATTGCTAAATGATAAAGAGGCCTGTTAACTTACAGGCCCTGGATATGTAGTTTAAGCTCTGCACCTTCCAGGATTGCACAGCTTAAGTCCTATAAAAATTAAAAAAATGAATAATTGGCTCTATTTAAGGCTATTCTAATTGACACACCCCACAGTAAAAAGGAGCTTTCCCCAATGAATGATATAATAAGTAAAAGCAAGGCCTGGTTTATTGCCATAAGACCTTATGGCTTTGTTACAACCCTTGTCTCCACCAGTCTAGGAGGAGCCCTGGCTTACTATCATGGAAGTTTCAATTTTTTGCTACATCTTTTAAGTATGATACCTCTAATACTGATCCATACTGGCACTAATCTGATTAATGATTATTATGATTATATTCAGGGTATAGATGCTAAGAGTTCCAGTACCTTTTATAAAGTAAAAGACATTATCAGTATCAAAGAAATTTATTGGGCTGGTATTTTATCTTTTATTGCCAGTATTCCCTTTGGAATAATCCTTTCTCTTTACCGGGGTTGGATTATCTTTGTCCTTGGTAGTATCGGTGCCCTGGCTGGTTTTTTCTATACAGCCAAACCCATTAATTACAAATATTATGGCCTGGGCGGGCCATCTATATTCCTCTGGATGGGAATAGTGATGGTCTGGGGCATATATTATATTCAAACTGGTCTTCAGAGCTGGTACCCAGTCTGGGTCGGCATACCGGTTAGTTTTCTTATAACAGGGATGCAACATTCCAATGAATTAAGGGATTATGAAAATGACAGGAAAAATGGTCTCTTGACCGCCCCGGTAATAATGGGCTTTGAAGCAGCCAGATATTATTATTACTTTCTCATTGGAGCAGCCTATCTTTCCCTTGCTATTTTAATAATCTCTAAACTCTTACCCTACTGGACCGCTTTGGCCTTTTTAACCTTACCCTTAGCTATAAATAGAATAAAAACAGTTTACTCTGCCAGAGAAAGCGCAGACCTGGTTGGCATTGTTCAGAAAATGGCCAGTCTAAACGCTATCTTTGGTATTTCCATGGTAATTACCCTAATTATCAGCAGGTTTATATAATTCCCTCTTTCAATTCCATAATCTTAATTCCTTATAACCATAAAAATCATGGTCCTTTCTTAAGACACTTATCCCTGCAGGGATTATTGGGGCCAGACAATTTATGGCTTCCATGACTTCCTCTTCATGGTCAGGTAGATTTACTATTAATGTTGTTTTTCTTATACCAGCTCTACCACGACTTAAAATCACTGCTGGGTATTTCCTGGCTGTTTCCACTCTCATAAATTCTGTAATCCCAGGAACTTCTTTTTCTACAACAGCCAGAGTAGCCTCCGGAACACAGTTTTTCCGGGCAAAACCAGTACCACCTATTGTTAATACCAGGTCAGCAGCACCCTTTTCTGTAACATTAAACAGTTCTTCTTGAATGGCCCGAAAGTCTTCCCGGACAACAGAAGAGTATACCTTACGGGCATTAAATTTCGCCAGGATCTCACTGATAATCTTATCTACTGAATTATTACCAGCTGATTCCTTATCAGATGATACTTCATCACTGATAAACAAAACAGCCACCCTGATCATCTATTAATTCCTCCTTAATATATTATTAAATTCTATAAATATATAAAGATTCTTTCTGTCAATATTTAATTCAACATCTCTTATAAAAATCCCTTTATTTTTACAGCTAAAATATAAATAAAAGTAATAGTTAGAAAAATAAAAATCTACAGTTAAAATCCTGGACAAAAAAAGACAGGAGCTCATAACTCCTGTCTCTACTCTCTGCTTATTTTAATTCTTCCAGGTGCTGCTGGAGTATCTTTTTCTTCTCTTGATAGGCCAGCAATTTTTCTCTTTCTTTTTCTACAAGTTCAGCAGGGGCTTTTTTGACAAAGCCTTCATTGGCCAGTTTCCCTTCTGCTCTTTTTATCTCACTTTCCACCTCAGCCAGTTCTTTTTCCAGCCGCTCAATTTCTTTATCAATATCAATCATACCCTCCAGAGGGAGAATAATCTCCACTCCACCAGATACAGCAGTAGAAACTTTAGCCGGTTTTTCCTGTAGATCAACTTCAATAATTAATTCACTGAGACCAGCCAGATTCCTGATATATTCATATCCTTCATTGAGGATAGACTTTTTCTCTTCCGGGCTATTGAGGATAGCCTTAATCCTCTTGCCTGGATTAACCTTCATCTCATTTCTGATATTCCTGATAGATTTGATAACACCCATTATCAGATTCATCTTTTCTTCGATTAGATCATTAATTTTATCCTTTGCACTGACTGGCCAGGGAGCTGTCATAATACTCTCTCCTGTTCCCGGTAGCTGCTGCCAGATTTCTTCTGTGATAAAGGGCATAACAGGGTGGAGGAGGCGGAGTATTTTTTCCAGAACCACAGTTCCCACAAATTGGGCTGTTTTCTTTGCTACTGGATCCTCATCCTGGTATAAACGGGCTTTAATCAATTCTATATACCAGTCACAGTATTCACTCCAGATAAAGTCATAAAGGCTTTTACTTACTTCCCCAAAATTATATTTTTCCAGTGCTTCATCAACAGTAGCACTAATTTTATTTAAACGGCTAATTATCCAGTAATCTGCCAGGGTAAAATCCAGTTCTTCCTCTTTAATTTCACCGAAATCCAGGTCCTCTATATTCATCAGAATAAAGCGGGAAGCATTCCAGATCTTGTTGGCAAAATTTCTACTGGCCTCCATTCTCTCTTCTCTAAATCTCATATCATTACCGGGACTATTACCAGTAATTAAAGTAAAGCGTAAGGCATCAGCACCGTATTTATCAATTAATTCCAGTGGGTCTATACCATTCCCCAGGGATTTACTCATTTTCCTTCCTTGGGCATCCCTGATCAAGCCATGGATATAAACATCTCTAAAGGGTACTTCATCCATAAATTCCAGGGCCATAAAGATCATCCTGGCTACCCAGAAGAAAATAATGTCCCTGCCGGTTACCAGTACACTGGTGGGATAGAAATACTTTAGATCCTCTGTCTCTTCTGGCCAGCCCAGTGTAGAAAAGGGCCAGAGGCCAGAACTAAACCAGGTATCCAGGACATCTTCATCCTGGCGCAGATTAGTACTGCCACAAACCGGACAGCTTTTTACTTCTTCTTCCTTGCTGACAATAACCTCTCCACAATCCTGGCAATACCAGACAGGTATACGGTGGCCCCACCACAATTGACGGGAAATACACCAATCCCTGATATTTTCCATCCAATTTAAATAGACCTTGGAAAAACGTTCTGGTATAAAACGAACCCGGCCTTCCTTAACTGCCTTTATTGCTGGTTCAGCCAGAGGCTGCATTTTTACAAACCATTGTTTTGATACCAGAGGCTCTATAACTGTATCACAGCGGTAACATTGGCCTACGGAATGTTGATAATCCTCGATTTTTTCAAGGAAACCCAATTCCTCCAAATCCTTAATTACTTCTTTCCGGCATTGGTAGCGGTCCATCCCGGCATATTTACCGGTTACTTCTGTCATCCGGGCATCTTCGTCAATAACCTTGATTAGTTCCAGCTCGTGCCGCAAGCCTATTTCAAAGTCATTAGGATCATGGGCTGGTGTTACCTTAACCATTCCAGTACCAAAATCCTTATCAACATATTCATCAGCTATTATGGGAATTTCTCTATTCATTAAAGGTAAAATAACAGTCTTACCAATCAAGTCCCTATAACGCTCATCATGGGGATTAACAGCAACCGCAGTATCTCCCAACATGGTCTCCGGCCTGGTAGTAGCTACAACAATATAATCCTCACTGTCCTTTAAGGGGTACCTGAGATGCCAGATATGACTATCATGTTCCTCATATTCTACCTCAATATCTGATAAAGTAGTCTGACAATCAGGACACCAGTTAACAATATAGTCTCCCTGATAAATCAAACCTCTTTCATAGAGTTCAACGAAAACCTCCCTTACCGCCCTGGAACATCCTTCATCCATGGTGAACCTTTCCCTGCTCCAGTCACAGGAAGAGCCCATCTTCCTCAACTGTCGGGTTATCCTGCCGCCATATTCTCTTTTCCACTCCCAGGCCTTCTCCAGAAATCCTTCTCTGCCCAGGTCGTCCTTCTCGATGCCCTCCTCTCTTAGCTTTTCTACAACCTTTACTTCTGTTGCGATACTGGCATGGTCAGTACCTGGTAACCAGAGGGTATTATGGCCCTGCATCCGCTTCCATCTGGTCAAAATATCCTGTAATGTATTATCAAGGGCATGCCCTAAATGAAGTTCCCCGGTAATATTTGGTGGTGGCATAACTATACTATAGGCATCTTTCTCCGGATTTAAGCTTGCTTTGAAAAAGCCCTTTTCTTCCCATAGTTGATACCACTTTTCTTCAACCTGGACTGGATCATATTTTTTCGCTAATTTACTGCTCATCTTTAATTTCCCCTCCTCAAGAATTATCTTCTTCTCTTAATAATAATCTTTTATAAAAATATAAATAAAAAACCTCTTTCATCCCTTTAAGGACGAAAGAGGATCTCTTCGCGTTACCACCTTAATTCTATTCCCATTTCCATTATAAATAAAAGAAAGGAAGGGAATAGCACTCATTTAGATAACGGTAATTAGCACCGTCCTGACCTACTCTTATTTCAGCCAGGCGACTCCCGGGCGACTTCGTTTAGATATTCTAAAAGGTCTTTCAGCCGGTGGACCTTTCTCTCTAAAGAACATTGCTAAACTACTACTCCCATTCACAGCCTTTTATTCTTTATAAATATTTATTTATTAATATATATAATTTTTGCCACTTTGTCAAGCATTTCAAGAGAAAAACTAATATCCCAGCCCCAGTCTTTCATTAAAGAGAGCAGCTTCCCGGTTAAATTCCTCTACATATTGATTATATTTTTCAGTTTCCTGGATAGCATCATAGACTTCCCAGACTTTCAGTGCCAGAAAGACAGTCAAACAGGTATTCCGGACAGAATTATCTTCACTGGATAAGCCAATCGCCAATGAAGTCAGTTCACCGAAGAGAAAAAGAGAGCCTTTTCCCCAGTTTCCAGCATAATAATGGCCTGCAGATGGTACTATAGCAGCCAGTAAGCCTGCCCTGGACTGGTCTTTATATTCCTCCAGTGGAATCCTGGTCTTGGTAGGTTCCAGATAATGTAATTTCCAGTAGGCATCTGTCCCCTTTAAATCCTTATTTTCATTTAGATAATCCACCACCCGTTTACCTTGATAGTCACGGGCAATTGGATCAGCCCCAGCATTTAAGAGGCTATATATAATCTCTGGATTTTTGGTATTTCCAGCTGCATACATCAATGGTGTAATACCCTTATATCTTTCCCGTAGGTGAACATCGGCACCAGCCCTTAGGAGGGTTTCCACTAACTCCAGCTGGCTATTATTAATAAGGGCATAAATCAGGGCTGTTCTACCCTGCAGGTCCTGATGGTTGACATTTATCCGGTAAGAGAGCAGTCTATTTATTACCGCCAGAGAATTATTTTCTTCTACTGCATGTAATAAGGCATTACGGCCCAGGTTATCGGTAGCATCCAGACCAGCCCCTTTTTCCAGGAGCAAACTTATTACTTCTGGATTTTTGTAATAACGGGCGGCATACATTAAAGGGGTCATTCCCTGCTCATCCTTATTTAATAGATCAGCATAATTATTGATAAGCTCTTTTATTATTGATAAATTGCTACGCCTATTAAAAGCCACCATTAAAGCCGTTTGCCCCTGGCGGTTCTTTTTATTAATATTAGCACCATTATTAAGTAGGGATCTTACAATACTTAAGTTGTTTTTCTCAACAGCATACATTAATGGTGTCCATTCTTTATTGTCGCTGAGATTAACATTAACCCCTGCACGTAACAAGGTCCTGGTGGCATCTTCATCTTCCTTAATTACTGCCTTAAACAATACATTCTGTCCTTGATTATTAATAATATTAACATTGACCCCCATGGCCAATAAAATATGTAAAATAGTTCTGTTTCTATTATCCAGGGCATAAAATAAAGCGGTTTCACCATTTTTGTCTCTACTATTAAGATAGGCTCCATTTCTAATCAGCAACATACAAACATCCTGGTCTGGATTATATTTAGCTGCATACATAAGTGGGGTTACCTTATTCTTGTCCCCTTTATTAGTATCTGCACCATTTTTTATTGCCTGATAAATCTCCTCCAGGGAACCATCTTTGCATAATTCCCAGAACTCTTTCTCCTCTGCCCCATACAAAGTACTGGCCAGGATTAAGAATAGGAGCAAGGATAAAAGCAACAAAGAGAAAAATCTTTTTTTCTTATACATAAAAACATCTCCTCATGATTTATATATTAATTATTCTTAGCCCTTAAAGAAAAATAAATTTTAGAAAAAAATAGTTATTTTAAAAAAGGTTTTTTTAAGATCTTGTCTAAATAAATATCTATACAGGAGGTGTTGTCCAATTGGAATTTTTCGAACCATTTCTAGAACCCTTTTATCTGGCAGCAGATAATGTTTTTAAAAATATGTTCCAGAAAGATATCCAATCTGGTTTAATCCAATATCATGATAACTTTATCACCACCAGAGAAGCCAATATAAATATTGGTATAATTGGTGATCTGGCTGGTTCAGTCATCTATAGTTTCTCTGCAGAATTGGCCTTCAATATAAGTTCTCTTATAATGGGAATGAATTTTAATGAATTAAATGGTTTTGTCACTTCAGCAGTTGCAGAACTCTCCAATATAATTAGTGGCAATACCATGACCTACCTTAGTGAACAGGATTGCCATTGTGAGATAAAAACACCGGAAGTCTTTCTGGGCATTGATTCCATGATACAGACTAAAAACAGTGTCTTTACCATTCCTATTCGATCAGCCATAGGTAATTTCGAGATTAATGTAGCTATTGAATCCAGATAAAATCTTAAAATAAAGCCATTTAATCTTAATAAATAAATTCCATATGGCTTGAAAAATTCCTTTAACTTAATTAAAAATATTGTTAAATTAATTGCTTTCAGATAGCATAAGGCAGTGTTTGTTTTATTATATTAAAATGAAGAGGTGGATATAATGAAAAGTTCAATTTTTTGGGGAATAATTATTGTTCTCCTTGGCTTATCTTTATTACTGAATAACCTGGGAATTACAGATATTAATATCGGCTATATTATCAGTACCTATTGGCCAATTATCTTTATCATCTGGGGCCTGGATCTAATCATAGGTAAAGCCAATCGGAAATTCAGATCTAATTTCTTCATAGGAGCAATACTGGTGATTCTTGGCCTGGCCATAATTGGTAGAAACCAGGGCCTCTATTATTTCAATTTTGCCCTCTTATGGAAAATCTTCTGGCCCTTGCTTCTAATCTTTGCCGGTATTAGTATTCTGAAAGCCAATACTTTTAGTAAAGATAGCCAATGGGCCATCTTGGGAGCTATTGAAAGGAAAAACAACTGGAAACTGGATAGTGGAACATACATAACCTTATTGGGAGGGACTGAGCTGGATTTAAGAACAGCAGAAATTCCTGAAGGGGAGACCTACCTGCAACTGAATGCCTTCTTAGGTGGAATTGAAATAAAAACCCCTGAAGATGTTGACATAAGCTGCAGAAACACATCACTTATGGGGGGAATTGAATTTTTCCATGATGGCAATGGGGGTATCTACTCCAATAGACAATATGAACATAAGGCCAATGTAGAAACTAATAAAAAAATAATTATCAATTCTCTCTGTATTATGGGAGGTATTGAAATAAAATAGAGGCAGAAAACTGCCTCTATTTTTTCTCATTTTTTAATCATAATATAGATACCAGCAATAACCAGTAAGACCCCCAGCACAGGCAGGCCAGGAATGATGGCCACTGGAACAAAAAACAAAAGGATAATCCCGGCTATTATCAGCAGAATTTTTAAAATAGGAAATAAAAGCCCACCCAAGACTAAAAGAGGTATTCCTATTATGATTGCCGGTACCAAAAAGACCACTAAACCCACAGAAAAGGATAGTACTACTCCTAGAAGGGGTAAGATAATGAATAATACCAAACCTACAACAGCAAGGGCAATAATTATTTTAAGCAAGGGATTTTCAATCTCTTTCCCATTTATATTAATTGCTATTGCAATCACCTCCTCATAATAAGATAACTACTTATACACCAATTATATCTATTACACCATTCTTTGTCTCTGCCTGGCAATAAATTCCCTTCTCTTTGTCTCCACCCATCTTTTCCGCAATAATATGCTGACTTGGTCCTGCTTTCTTGTTTTTAGTAAAGTTAAGATTATCTATAGCCAGATTAACCCTGCCATTTTTGGTTTTACAATCCAGATAAGCTACTTTTTTAGCAGGAAGCTTTACAGTACATTTCCCATTATAGGTCGATAGATTTACAGAAGTCTTAATACCTTCCTTTTCCTGTAGTTCAATATCTATCATACCATTATTAGTACTGACATCAAGGTCTCCACAGCCCCTAAAGTCTATCTTCCCATTATTAGACTTTATTTTTGCAGTGCCAGCATCTACATCTTTAACAGTAATCATACCATTTTTTGTAACCACTTCAAACTCTTCATAGCGGTTTTTCTCTATATAATATGCCCCATTGTGAATTTCTGATTTCAGTCTATATAACTGGGCCCTGGACAGATAGAGGTTCACTTTCGCTCCCTGGAAATCTCTACAATCTATTTCAAGCTTCTCTCCAACAAGTTTAACAAAGCTTGTCTCATCTACCTTTCTTTCTGCTTCTTCCCGTTCTTTAGCTTTTACCATTAATTCAAGTTCTAACTTGTAACCAGCTCCCTCCTGTTCCCTAATAGAAACATTACCATTATTAGAAAAAATACTTATTTGGGGGATACTATTCCCAGGAAAGGCTCCCGAAAAATTCCGGATAACCTTATATTTGTCTCCCGGGACAAATGTATCTCCATTCTGAAAGAAATTTTTTATAATATTACCCAGAGATAAAAGCTTATCCTCTGTGCTGCTCATATTATTTGTCGTCTTACCCTTGGTTCTTTCAACCTGGATGTTTTTTTGTACTAATTGATTATCTCTTCCCTCTAATACCTGAATTAAGGAATCGGCTTCTTCCTCATCTATCTTTCCCTCTGCCAACATTCTTTCTATTATTATTTTCTCTTCTGGTAACATTTTCTCCTCCTTATCTACTCTACCCTGATAATAACAATATCACCATCATCATTTACATTGAGCAGTTCACCCTCGACTGATTCCCATTCCAGGGATTCAAGAAGTTCTTTAAGATCTATATCTTCATCACCCAGATCTTCCAGAACACTTTTGGGAATAAATCTAGTTAATAGTTTTGCCAACCTAATAGGTACCCTAATATTAACCTTTTCTTCTCCATCTTCAGCGACTATAATCCTGATAATCTTGTTTTTCTTGCCTTTTTCTTCAGTCTGGCTATCCAGGGCATTAAGCAGGCCAATGGCCTCACCTACATCTATTTCACCATTCTCCAATAATTTCAAAACCCTTACTCTCTCATCACTCATTAAACTTCCTCCTTTTAAAGATTTTTTAACATTTTAATGGCATCCTGAGAGCTAATCTCTCCCTTTTCCAGCATAGTAAGAATCTCTTTTCTCCGTTCTCCAATACTATCTTCCGGGCTGATATCTACACTGTAGCCCAGAGCCTTAATAATCTCGTCTAGTTTATTCCTTACTGTTGGATAAGAAATTCCCAGCTCCCTCTCAACCTCTTTGATATTGCCTCTCGATCTAATAAATACCTCAACAAACTCCAATTGACTATCCGTTAAGTGGGCAAACTTACCTGCGGTAAAATTTCCCTTTACCTCTGTATTACAGGCTGGACAATGTAATACTTTAATCTTTAATCTCCCACTACAAACAGGACAGGCTCCTAATACCCTATGTTCCATTAAGATTACTTCCTTTCTATTAGAATTAAAGACCTCTGCTGTTTTCCCCGATTTTTAAATGAAAGTTTATAATAGATTAATTACTGTATAGAAGAAAGTTATCTATTATACCACTTAGCCTGGGTAGCATATAATCTGCTATATTCTCCTCCCGCTGCCAATAAAGTCTCATGAGTACCATCCTCTACAATTTCTCCATTGGAAAAAACTATGATCCTGTCTGCCAGAGAAGCAATACTGATCCGGTGTGTAACAAATATTACTGTCTTCCCTTCCGCCATCTCCAGATATTTTTTAAATATCTCTGTTTCAGCAATTGGGTCCAGATTCCCTGTCGGTTCATCCAATATCATAAAATCTCTGTTACGATAATATCCACGAGCTATAGCCAGTTTCTGCCACTGGCCCCCAGATAAATCCGTTCCTCCAATATCCTTTCCCAGCAGCAATTCTTTATCCAGATTACCTATACCGGCAAAATTCATGGCATTTTTTATTTGAAAATCATCTCTTGCCCTGGCAGTATCTCCAATAAATACATTGTCAGCAATGGTAAAGGTAGTATATCTGGCTGGTTCCTGGGAAACAGTACTTAAAGAATTATATATACTTTGTGGATTTATTGTATCAATCTTTTCATTATTTATGATCAATTCTCCCTCTGATGGAGTGAGAAGGCCATTGAGTAATTTAACAAAGGTACTTTTACCTGCTCCATTTTCTCCTACCAGAGCAAGCTTTTCTCCTTTTTTAATGGTAAGATTAATTCCAGCAAGGGCATATTTCTCCGTCAGGGGATACCGGTACCTGATATCCCTGGCCTCAATTTCCTTTATTTCTTCTAATTCTGTTCCAGTACTCTTTTCAGAAGGCAAATCCATTAAATCAAAGAACATGGCTGCTTCATTTTTCTTGGAAACAAAGGTGCCAATAGAAGAGAAAAGTTGTGAAGTATCATTAACCAGAGTGCTAATAAGGACCATGACTGCTCCCAGTTCACCAATACTGATCCTCCCCATGGATAGTAAAACAATTGCCAGTATATTTGCTGAAACATTGGTAAGACCATTTATGAGATTATTAATTATATTTAAAAGCATTCTCCTTAAATAAACTTGCTGTTCTTTAATTGTATACTCATCTATCCTGGTCTTCCATTTTGAGTAGAAAAAGTCAAAAAGATTTAAAGCCTTGATTTCTTTTACTGCTTTCCCCAACATCAGATCCTGAAAATAGCCTATTTCCCGGGAAAGCTTTGAATTATCCTTAATGAACTTGAAATTTAGCTTATTCCCAACATAAGTAGAATATAGGGTTGGTATTGGTGCTATCAGCAGAATCAAACAAAGCCAGGGATTTATTATATAAAGAGATGAAGCAATAGAGATAACAGATACAGTCTTGGCAATAACCCAGTAGCCAGGTGTCATAATACTATTATTTAAACCCTGCCAACCATCTAATGTAAAATCAAAGACCCTTTTCATGGTATCATTAAAAGCTGGAATCTCAAAAAATTCAGGGTTTAATTCACTGATTTTTTTATACATCTTTGAATTTATCAATTCCTGAAAGCGATTTGCCTGCACTACATCAAGGCGTTCAATCTGTTCCTGGATCTTTGTATAGCGGTCAATTAAATTAGCCACAAAACCTATCAGCCAATAAGCCAGGATAAGGGCAATAAGCGATAAAATACTATCTCCACTACTGAAATTGTTTGCTTTATCAACATAGTTCCCCCAGATAAAGGCGAGTAAAGGACGTAATAATGATAAGATAATAGTAAGACCCATAAAAATCAAGCACATCAACTTAGCATTGGTAAAGACATAGGACCAGAGCCTGACGATATATGATATTTTAGGACTATTCTCCTTTTTTATTACCTCTTCAATCTTTGTAGTTCTATCATTGTACATAGGCATTTACCTCACCCTTTTGATACCATTGTTTTTGTGCCTCAAACATTTGTGCGTAAAGGCCACCTGCTTGCATCAATTCTTCATGGGTCCCACTTTCCTGGACTTTACCCTCTGCTATAACATAAATTTTATCAGTTATCATGGTTGAAGCCAGACGATGGGTTATAAAGATTGCTGTTTTATTCTTGGCCATTTCTGCAAACTCACTATAAAGATTACTCTCAGCAACAGGATCTAGTTGACTGGTGGGCTCATCCAGAATTAAAACAGGCTTATCTCCCATAAAGGCCCTGGCTATAGCAATCCTCTGCCATTGTCCTCCGGATAAATCCCTGCCACCATCAAAATCCCTGCCCAACAATGTCTCCTCCTTTTCAGGTAGATTATTAATAAACTCATCTGCCCTGGCCTGTTTTAAGGCTACTCCAAGTTTTTCTTTATCTGCAAGATAATCTATATCACCGATGGCAACATTCTCTCTGGCCGTAATACTATAGCGGATAAAATCCTGAAAAATAGGACCAAAGATCTTACTCCTGGCCCTGGCCGAGTAATTAAAGAGAGGAACCCCATTGATAAGTATCTGCCCCCGGTCTGGAGTAAAGAGCCCCAATAAGAGTTTCACCATAGTTGACTTGCCTTCACCATTTTCCCCTACTATAGATAACTTCTCCTGATCATTGATAAGGAGATTAAGCCCCTTTAAAACATATCTCTCTGTACCGGGATATTTAAACCAGACATCTTTAAATTCTATGCTTACTTTTTCCGGTATCTCTTCCAATTCACCATCCTCATCTTCGGCTAAAGCAAGATATTTCTTAAAATAATTAAAAAAGTTTATATGATGTCCACTCCAGCGAATAGGCCAAACACTGCCCATTAAATCGCCAAACAAATCCCTGAAAATCAGTTGGGATAAGGAGATAAATAAACCAATATTCAGCTCTCCCTTTATAAAAAGAACCAATAAAATTATTACATTAAAGATTATAGCCAGATCAGTTATATAATACTTGGTAAAGTTGCTCTTTAAATGTCTAAAATAATATTTTTCATATTCCCTGTTCCGGGAGCTTAATCTTTTTCTATATGTATCAATTAAATAATCAGCAGCCTGAAAAGTTTTATTTTCTCTTAAGTATTCCCTGGACCTTAAAAAACTACCCAGTATCCAGTAGCGGCGTTCTTTTTGCCAGTAAGTTTCCAGCTCATCATAAATATTATAATTAGTCTTTGTTGTCAGGTAAGTCTCCAATATAAAGGGAATTAAAACTGTTAAAAGTAACCACCATTTTACAGAATACAGATACCATAAAGCACCCAGGCTAGCCACCAGGGATGAGATGGCAGTAACCACATACATAGGAAACATATGTCTTGCAGCATTCTCTACTCTATTGTAAGCCTTATCTATGATCTCCATGCTCTCTTCATTTTCAAAATGTTCATATCTCATCTTTTTAATCTTCTGCAGCATTCTTCCTCTCATGGATGTACGAAGAACCAGCAAAGAACGTGGTTGCACATAACCATAGATAAAAACCCCCCCTATAATAGATGGTAATATGGTAAGGAGGACAAATAAGATTAAAAAAGGTATGTATTGGCCAAAGGTCATCTCACCTCTGGCAATGGCTATTCCATCATTAAAGATATGACTATTTACATAAACAGATAAGGGTGTAAACAAACCTAATAATATGGCTGCCAGAAAGGTCATAATCACCATAAAGGGCTTTTCCCGGTAGATCTCTCCGAGCAGATCTTTATAGGCTGTTAATAATTCTTTTATTTTGCTTTTCATATTCTTAAACTCCCTTCTCTGGAATATTTTCAATCTTATTAAATTAATGTATATACAGTTCTTGCCAGGTTTTGGCAACCAGCTCTATAATTACCTCATATTTCTTCACTTAAAATATTATAAAAATATTTTAATTTTGTCAATAGTATTTATTAATATTTTTAATTTTTATATTAATATTTTTAAGTTCTTCTATAATTTTTTAAAAATGCAACCATCTGTCTCATACTCTGGTGAAAAAGTTCAAAATATTCTTCAATTTAGCTTTCCGGTCCTGAAAAAAGGTTTTATCTTAATCTAAAAAGATGTAAAATAGATAGTACTTTGATATAATGTAAACAATAATCAAATACCTTGAAGTAGCATAAATAATAATAGTAGCATTGGAAGGAGTTGTAGTATTGAATAAAAAATATCCCTTAACCATTTCTTTTTTCCTTCTCCTCTTATTAGTAGGTTTTAGTGTAGCAGGAACAAGTGGAGAACTGATTATTCACTATCTGGATCTGGGACAGGCAGACTCGATTTTACTGGAATTACCCAATAATGAAATTATGCTTATCGATGCTGGCAATAACAGTGATGGTCAAAAGCTTGTTAATTATCTGCGGGAACAGGGCATAGATACTATAGATTATCTCATCGGCACCCATCCCCATGCTGACCACATTGGCGGCCTTGATGATGTAATTGAAAATTTTGTCATAGGCAGGATCTATATGCCTGAAGTAATACATACCACTAAAACCTTTGAAGATGTCTTACTGGCCGTTCAGAGAAAAGGTAAAAAAATTACCCCTGCGCGAACAGGAGTAAGTATTATAGATGACCCTGTTTTGCAGATCTATTTCCTTTCACCCATCAATAATAATTATAAAGATTTAAATCATTATTCTGCAGTAGTAAAAGTAGATTTCCTGGATAAGTCTTTCCTCTTTACCGGTGATGCCGAAAAAATAAATGAGGAAGAAATGATAGAAAAATACGGGGTCAGGCTCAAGTCCCATATCCTGAAAGTCGGCCACCATGGAAGCAATACTTCCACCAGCGAGGAATTTATTGAAAAAGTAGTTCCCGATTATGCTGTTATCAGTGTCGGTAAAGATAATAGTTATGGCCATCCTTCTGCCCTGGTTATCCAAAGATTGCAAAACCATGGAGTAAAGATCTACCGAACTGATTTGCAGGGAACAATAATTGCCCGCAGCGATGGCCAGCAAATCCTGTTTAATCAGGACCCAGTTAATCAAAACATAACAGGAAACCATGGTATTATAATTGAAAGTGTTGACCTGGTAAAGGAAATGGTTATAATTAGAAATAACAGCAATGAAACAGTAAACCTATCCCGCTGGAGATTAGTCAGTGTAGTAGGAAATCAGGAATTTATCTTCCCTCAGGGTACTTTGATCAGACCTGGAGAGAGATTGAAGATCGTCAGCGGATCTGCTGCCAGCAATATCGATGAAAATACCATGCTCTGGACCAAATCTTATATCTGGAATAATGATGGTGATCCTGCAGAACTATATGATGACAAAAATAATTTAATTGCTACTTATTAAAAAAAATACCGGCAATCAATCCAGGTTATATAGGATTAAATCCTGGAAAGGAGGGTACCATGCTAATTATCGATCGTTTTGAAGGAGACATGGCTATAATAGAATGTGAAGATAAAATGATAGAGATTCCAGTAAAATACCTGCCTGCAACTGCAAAAGAAGGCGATGTTCTAAAATTAGTAATCGATAAAGAAAAAACAGATGAAAGAAAGGAAAGGATTCAAAAACTTGCTGATTCCCTGTTTGAATAAACTTTAAAGAAGAAAGGGCAGTCCTCAAAGGCTGCCCTTTTTATCATCTACGACACAGGAGAACCATCCCCCTGTCGTCTTCCCCTATATTATAATCTTTCCAGTTTTATGCCTGTTTCATGGCCGTTTAAATCATATTTCTCGAAATCTCCATCAACTTTTTCGATGCTCTCAGCCAGGGTCTCTGTTTTGATATACTCTTCAAAAACCTTTACAGCATTGCTGATTTCCTCATCACCATTGAAGTAAATTTTAATCTTATCCAGTACTTCATAATCATTATTTTTACGCATCTGCTGCACCTTGGAAACAAATTCCCGGGCATATCCTTCATCCAGCAAGTCCTGGCTCAATGTGGTATCAAGGATAACAAAGAGGCCGTTATCCATGGCTACAGCAAAACCTTCTTTGTCTACAATCTCTACATTGATATATTCAGGCTTTACTTCAAAGGCTTCTCCGCCAAGATCCAGTGTAAAGGATTCTCCCTGTTCTACCTTTTCTTTTATTGCTACAGCATCAAGTTTGGCCAGGGCTGGAGCAAAAAATTTCATCTTATCCCTTAAGAGGGGGCCAACAACCTTAAAGTTAGGCTTTAATTTAAAGTCCATATATTCGTTAAGGTCCTTTGTAAAGACAATTTCTTTTACATTTAATTCTTCCTGCATCAATGGTATCAAATCACTGATTAAATCCTCATACCTGCCATCAACCAGCACCTTCTGGATTGGCTGCCGTACTTTCAGGTCATGTTCTTCCCGGACAGCCCTGCCCAGGGTAACCAGGTCTCTGACCAGGTCCATCTTTTCTACCAGTTTATTATCGATTAAGCTGTCATCCACCACAGGGAAATCCGCCAGATGGACAGATTCTTCACCTGTTAATTTGCGGTATAAGTCTTCGGCAATAAAAGGCACATAAGGGGCAATTATTCTGGCAACACCCACGAGGACCTCATAGGTAGTATTATATACTGCTTTTTTATCAGTATCCAGTTCTGAGGCCCAGAATCTCCTCCTGGAACGCCTGATATACCAGTTGGACAGGTCCTCATCAACAAAAAACTGAATGGCTCTAACAGCACTGGTTAAATCATATTGATCCATATACTGATTTACAACCTTAATCAGGTTATTATATTTGGATAATAACCAGAGGTCCAGCTCACTCCGGTCCCCATAGTCAACAAAAAAGGCAGTAGGATCCACTTCATCAGTATTGGCATACAGTTTAAAGAAATAATAGACATTCTTGATAATACGGAAAAATTTGCTTTCAACCTCTTTTAAGGCCTCTATATCGAATTTTGTCGGGGTCCAGGCAGGGGATACATAATAAAGATACCATCTTAAGGCATCTGCCCCAAACTCCTCGAATAATTCAAAGGGGTCAACGGTATTGCCCCTGGACTTGGACATCTTTTTACCCTCTTTATCCAGGATCAGATCATTAACCAGAACCCGCTTATAGGGTGATTTGCCGGTTACAAAAGTGGAGATAGCCAGTAAGGAGTAGAACCATCCCCTGGTCTGGTCAATACCTTCACAGATAAAATCAGCAGGGAAATTCTCCTCAAACTCTTCTTTGTTTTCAAAAGGATAATGCAGCTGGCCAAAAGGCATTGAACCACTATCAAACCAACAATCCACCACATCTGGCACCCTGGTCATGGTTCCACCACATTTATCACATTTCAGGTGTACCTCATCAACATAAGGTCTGTGCAACTCAATATTTTCATCGATCTCCTCTATAGCCTTTTCCACCAGTTCTTTCCTGGAGCCTATACTTTCTTTATGGCCACAATCACAGGTCCAGATATTGAGAGGTGTTCCCCAGTATCTGCTACGGGAAATAGCCCAGTCTTTTAAGTTTTCCAGCCAATTGCCAAAACGGCCTTCTCCTACAAAGTCTGGATACCATTCCACACCATTATTATTCTCTATTAATTTATCTTTCAGCTTTGTCATCTCAATATACCAGCCAGGCTTGGCATAATAAAGCAAGGGAGTTTTACATCTCCAACAATGGGGATAATTATGAGCTATATTCTCTTTCTTGTAAAGCTTGCCTTCTGCAAAAAGCCATTTTAAGATCTCAAGATCAGCATCCATGACAAACATACCCTTCCAGGGTGTTGTCGTATATTTTCCCTCCTCATTTACCGGCTGCAAAACGGGAAGATCATACTTTAATCCAGTCTGATAGTCATCTTCACCAAATGCTGGTGCAGTATGAACTATTCCTGTACCATCCTCAGCAGTAACATAATCAGCCAGGGTAACAAAGTAGGCCTTCTTATCAGCCTCTACAAAAGGCATAATTGGTTCATATTCAATACCTTCCAGGTCTTTACCCTTTATCTCTTCCAGTACTTCATAATCCCCTTCCAATACCTTTGCTGCCAGGGATTTTTCTATATATAAAATCTCGCCATTATTTTTAACTTTCAAGTAGGTCATCTCTGGATTAACTGTTAAAGCCACATTGGCAGCCAGTGTCCAGGGGGTTGTTGTCCAGACCAGGAAATATTCATCCTTATCTTTTCTTTTAAATTTAACATAAACAGTAGTAGTTTTGATCTCTTCATAACCCTGGGCAACTTCATGAGAGGCCAATCCTGTACCACAACGGGTACAATAGGGTAAAATCTTATGGCCTTCATAGATCAAGCCTTCCTTATTAAACTTATCCAGAATCCACCAGACAGTCTCGATATAATCATTATCCAGGGTTATATAGGGATTATCCATATCTATTAAATAACCCATCCTCCAGGTCATCTCTCGCCATAAACTCTCATATTTAAAGACAGATTCCTTACACTTTTGATTAAATGCAGCGATACCATATTCCTCTATTTCCTGTTTGCTGCTGATATTTAGCTCTTTTTCAACTTCAATTTCCACAGGCAGACCATGGGTATCCCAACCGGCCTTTCTTTTTACCTGATAACCCTGCATAGTCTTATATCTACAGACAGCATCTTTCAGTGCTCTGGCGATAACATGATGGATCCCCGGTTTTCCATTGGCTGTTGGTGGTCCTTCATAAAATATAAACCTCTTATTTCCTTCCCGGGTAGAAATACTCTTCTCCAGTAATCCGATTTCATCCCAATAATTAGCTATTTGTTTTTCACTTTCATTAACCGGTAAATTAGACAAATCTTCGAACTTACCCATATTACTCCACCTTCCCTTTCTCTTATAAAAGAATAATTGTCTGCTATTTTTATAATTAATTTTTCCTATAAAAATTAAAAATCCCTAAGCCAGAAGACTTAGGGACGATATTACCGCGTTACCACCCATATTATAGGATAAATACAGGCTCCTCTTCATAATGCTGATATAGCAGAAGAGAAAAACTTATCCTATCACTCATTAAGCTTAACGTGCTTTACGGGAAACCCTACCCAGTATAAAATACCTTCAGGCTCCAGCTCCAGGGTGATCTTCATAAAGAGCCTTTTCGGGTAATCTTTCAGCCGCTGAATTACCTCTCTGTACTAAAGATTCTCTTTATTACTCTCCCTTTCACAGCTTTTTTCTTATACTTTTTATAAATATAGCTTAAAATCAATTAAAAGTCAAGTCTACTTCAAGATTAGGCAGAAAATATCCTTAATCAAAATAGTCTCTATATTGTTCTCGCAGCTTTTCTATATCAATCTTTATACGGTTAGTATGTTCTTTTACAACCTGCTCCGCTAAGGCAGCATTCTTTTCTTTGATGGCATCTAAAATAATCTGGTGGTCATTAATAATATCTTTCATATTAAAGAAAGTGGTTAAACTTAATACCCTGATTCTATCTACATGGGTAGCTGCCTGTTGTAAAACCTCCCAGACATATTTTTTATGACAGCCCTCAAAAATTAGCCGGTGAAATTGATTGTCTAACTCAAATAGCTGGATTAGGTTTTCTTCCTCAGCAAGAAGTTCCTGCATTTTTACTAAAGTTTGAAGTTTAAATAGCTTATCTTTGGGAAAATCCATCTCACAGGCTATCCTGATAACAGCCAGCTCCAGATTCTCCCGCATAAATTGGGCCTGAATTATCCTGTCTATATTGATGTGGGAAACATAGGTACCGTTTTGAGGTAATATATCCACCAAATCATCCTCAGCCAATTTGGCAAAGGCTTCTCTAACAGGGGTTACACTGACCTGTAATTCTTTAGAAATCTTCTCTTTCTTTAGAGGTGAGCCTGGTTTTAACCTCAACTCCATTATGTTTTTCTTTAATACCTGATAAACATAATCTTTCATGCTTCTACTGTCTAAATTGGTATCAATACTCAAATTCAATAAACTCACCTCAACAGATTTTAATGCCCACATAGTTATATTAACATATTAATATTAAAAACTCAAACAAATCTGATATTTTATTCCAGTTTGTTATAAAAAATCCTCCTGAGGAAAATTTCTATAGTATGAGCAGGCTTATAGCCATCACAAACATTCCGGCAATAAAACCGTATATTTCCTGATGGTTTTGCCCATATTCTCTTGAGGTTGGTAAGAGTTCATCTATAGAGATGTAGACCATAATACCTGCCACAGCACCAAACAAGATCCCAAAAACCATATCATTAAAAAAGCTGCGTAGGATAAAGAAACCAATCAGGGCTCCCAGGGGTTCTGACAAACCTGATAGAAAGGAATAGAAAAAGGCTTTTTTCTTACTACCTGTAGCATAGTATAAAGGCACTGCAACAGAGATTCCTTCCGGTATATTATGTAAGGCTATGGCTATGGCAATAGATAAACCTAAAGTAGGGTCTGTTATAGCAGAAGCAAAGGTTGCTAACCCTTCAGGAAAATTGTGTATAGCTATGGCCAGGGCTGAAAACATACCCATCCTCTGCAAGGTTTCCCTTTCACTTAAAGTATCTTCTTTTAAATCAATGAGCAGTTCTTCCTCTCTGGCTTCATGTGGGTTTTCAGTTTCTGGTACTAATCTATCGATAATTAAAATAATAAAAACACCCAGGAAAAAAGAAGCAACGGTAGCCCAATCACCAGGTCCTGGTCCTAAATATGAACGCAAGGATTCCTGGGCTTTAGGAAAAATCTCTACAAAAGAAACATAAACCATAACCCCTGCAGAAAAACCCAGGGAAATAGATAAAAAAGATTTATTGGTACTTTTCGTAAAAAAAGCCAGAAAACTACCTATGCCAGTCGCCAGCCCGGCAAATAATGTTAAAGCAAAGGCATATACTACATTATCTATTTTGATCACCCTATCCACTAAAGCATTATTGATAATCATTACTTTTGCTGCTATTATATAATAGCACTCAATATTTTGCAATATTTTAACTACTATCCCCAGGCCCCGCTTCGGGCAGAAAGGCTCTTTTCCTTATGATTTTTCCAGCTTTTCATGATATTTTTCCCTGAACCTGGCCAGTTTAGGTGCAATTACAACTGAACAATAGGCCTGTTCCGGGTTTCTTGCATAATAATTATGGTGGTATTCTTCTGCTGGATAAAACTTATCTAGCTTCACTAGCTCTGTTACTATAGGATCTTCATATACCTGCTCTTCTTCCAGGTTTTTTATCATAGTGTAGGCCAGGTCTTTTTGTTCTTCATTGTGATAGAAGACCACCGATCGATACTGGGTGCCCTCATCAGCCCCCTGCCGGTTTAAACTGGTAGGATCATGGATAAAAAAGAAAATCTCCAGTAAATCCTGGTAAGTAATTAATACCGGATCATAGGTAATCTGGACTACCTCTGCATGACCTGTTGTATCAGTACAGACTTCTTCATAAGTGGGATTCTCAGTATGTCCACCCGAATAACCTGGCAGGATATTAACCACACCTTTTAAATCTTTATAGACAGCCTCCAGGCACCAGAAGCAGCCACCACCCAGAGTTGCTTGCTCATAGTTTTTCAAAAGAATCCACCTCTATCATCATTTTTTATGATTATAGTCTCCATTTACATATTTATTATAATCAATTAGTAGTTAATAATTTTACTGATAAAATGATTGGATTAGTCACCTGGCCTTAATTAAGTCCCCAGGCTATTTCTTTGATCAGTATATGCTCATTCTTTAATAGATATAAATAAATCAAAGCTATCCCTCTCTGCCTGCATGGGAATAATCAGTATCTTTTTTGAAGCTGTTGAAAAACTCTTATTAACACCTACAGTGATCTGGGGAGGGACTATATCACAGCTATAACCTGATTCAGATAAATTACTCATAGCATTACCGGTAATAATATTAGCCAGTTCACCAATAGCAGAAGCCATAAATTTGTCAAATTCATTAAATTCCATACCAGACATTTCTTCAACAAGATTAAAGACCATTACTTCAGGAAAACTAAAAAGAATAATTCCGGTTAAATCTCCTGTAATACCTATTGAGACATTAATACTATTCCTTGGTACTATCTTTTCATCAACCTGTAAATTCCCTCTTTCCAATTCTATAGAAAACATATTTTGAAATACATCCCGGGCCGCTATATAAATGGGGTTAATATATACCGCTTTCACTATTTCTCTTCCTTCCTGTTTATATATTTGCTTATTTTCTGATCTTCGCCAGTCACATGATTAATTAACCATGTTAACAAACGTCCACTAAATTCCTGGACCAGTTCTTCATTATACTTATCTTCAGTAAATTTTCTTTTAAATTCCATTACATCATTCTTAAAATCTTCATGAATCTGTTTGTGCCTCTCATATTCCGGAAAATTATATTTTCGTTGTACAGCTTCCTCAGAATCAAAATGGGCAATAACGTATTCCCCCATAAAATTAAAAGTCTCTTCGATATCGGCAATCTTTTCTTCCATGCTCTGCTCGCTTCTTACTACCCTTAAAAACTTATTAAATCTTTCGAACAATTCTTTATGCTGCCTATCAATCACCTCAACGCCGATAGCATATTTCTCCTTCCAGATCAACAGTATTCCCCTCCTTTTTCTTGCTCCCTACTTTCTCCAAATAAATACTATTTCTAATTATTATACTTTTTCTTTTTACTTTTTGCAATCTTTTTTGACCTTTTTAGCCTTTTGAAGTCACTTATTATCTAATATGATAGAAAAAGACCAGTCCTATAGAATTGGCTGGTCTTTGCTCCCTTTTTAATAGATAACTTTTTATAAAGCTTTTACCCTTGATTTCAGTACCTCATAACCTAAGGCAGTGATTGCTCCTTCGATCTCTGCTATGGATGTTTTTTCTGCATCAAAATTTACTTTAACCTTACTTGAGTTAAATAATACCTCTACACTATCCTTATCTACACCATCTAAAGCCTTTACCGCCTTATCAATTTTCTGTAAACACGAGGGACAACTTAATGTCTCCAGTTGAATATTGGCCTTTTGCATTCTTGATCTCTCCTTTACTGTTTTTTTCCTTTACTATTTATTTTCACTTGTTTGCTTATATCTTCCTGAACTGATCCAGGCTTTTTGTTTTATTATTATACATGTTTCTACTGGCAATTAATTTGATCTATGTCATAATTCTATTATTTATTTTTCATACTTATAGATATTCATTTCACTTATCTTAACTTATAACGGAGTAACCGCATCCCATTTAAGATCACTACCAGGATACTTGCTTCATGGACCAGCATGCCAATAGACATGTTCATCCATTCACTGAATATTACGCTGGCTAATAAGACCAAAACTACACCCACTGCCATAAAGATATTTTGACGCATATTATTTACTGTTGCTTTTGTCAAACCTAGGGCATGGGGAAGGCGGCTGAAATCTGAATTCATTAGAACCAGATCAGAAGTTTCTATAGCTACATCTGTACCACCACCCATGGCAATTCCGATATCTGCCAGGGCAATTGAAGGACTATCATTTACACCATCACCCACAAAGGCAACAATTTTACCCCGGGACTGTAGTTCTGCAATATAGGCTGCTTTATCCTCTGGTAACATATTTCCATGGGCCTCTGTTAAACCCAGCTCTCCGGCTACCAGAGCAACGGTTCCCTGGTTATCACCTGATAAGACCACCAGATTTTTAACCCCCAGTTTTTTCAGCTTTTCCAGGTCTTCCTTTACACCTGGACGTATCCTATCCCGGATTCCCATTAAAAGCTTTAATTGGCCATCTACTGCTGTCAGGACCAGGGAATTCCCTTTTCCCTCGAAGCGTTTAATATCTGCCCGGGCTTTTGCACTGATCAGTATCTCTTCTTTTTCCATTAATACAGTATTTCCTACTACTACCCTGTGACCATCTACATAAGCGATAATTCCACTGCCTTTTACAACATCAGTATTTTCAACTGGATAAAAATCAACATCTCCAATGTATTCTAAGATTGCTTTAGCCAGTGGATGATCAGATTCATTTTCAACACTGGCCAGATAGGCAAAGACTTCTTCAGTATTAGCTGTATAAGTTTCTACTTCTGCTACTTCAGGATTACCCCTTGTTAAGGTACCGGTTTTATCAAAGACCACTGTATCAACCTTACTGAAGGCATGAATTACCTCACTACCTTTTAAGAGAACACCCTTTCTGGCACCATTACCAATACCGGCAACATTTGAAACTGGCACACCAATAACCAGGGCCCCCGGACAACCCAGTACCAGAATTGTAACAGCCAGCTCAACATTTCTGGAAAACAACCAGACAAGAATAGCAATTAGTAAAACTGCCGGAGTATAATATTTAGAGAATTTATCGATAAAGCGTTCTGCTTCTGATTTTGAATCCTGTGCTTCTTCTACTAATTCAATTATTTTACCAAAGGTAGTATCTTCACCAACACGTTCAGCAAGAATCTGGATGGTCCCATTTTCTAAAATAGTTCCTGCAAAGACTTTGGAGTCTTTCTTTTTACTTACAGGTACAGATTCACCAGTAATGCTGGCCTCATTGATATAAGCTTCTCCTGTTAGGACAATACCGTCAACAGGCACCTTAGCCCCGGTCTTCACCAATAGTATATCCCCTACATCAACATCATCTACATCTATTTCTTCATAATTACCATCAGCTATCTGCTTTAAAGCCCTTTCTGGTGCCATCTCAGTTAATTCTTTGATGGCAGAACGGGTTTTATTCAATGTCCTTTGCTCCAGAAAAGCTCCGAATAAGAATAAGAAGGTTACAATAGCTGATTCTTCATAGTTTTTTATTATAAAAGCACCTATGACCGCAACAGTTACTAAAAGATCAATACTGATTACCTTAACCCTTAAGGCCTGATAGGCCTGGATGGCAATCGGCAGAAGCCCTAGAATAGAAGCAATTATAAAAGCCCAATGAAATAAATTTACATTGGCAAAGAGAAAGATACTGAGTAAACCAATGGTAATTAAAATACCACTAATTAAGGTTATCTGATTTTTCCTGCTTAATATATATCTTTGCATCCCTTTCCCCTCCTTTTCCCTTGTTTTTTGTTTTCTTATTTTCCCATACTAAATGGATTATCCGCTTTAAGAAAAATATGCTGCATCTAATTCGGCCAGCATATTATATACTGCTTCATAGGTCTCACAGACATCAGCAGGAACTGTGTAATTATCCGTGATATCACGCAGGCTGGTAAATTCCCTTTCCAGGTCTGCCTTGTTTATTCCAGCCTCTTTCATTTTATCGCTGATTTTATCAAACACCTTTTTAACTTCATGAAATTCTGGATGGGAGCCTCCATGCACCCTGGCTACAATAGGTACATATTGGTCCAACAAAGGTAAATACTCCTCTTTTATTTTATTAAATGGGTTTTTCCTGGTCATCCTTATCTCCCCTTCTTTAAATTCGTTAATTTTATTGTATCTAAGGGTCAAAAAAAATAATATGACTTAAATCAAATTTTCCTATTCTTTATAAATTTTTTGTAGAAAACTAATACTCAAACTTAGTTTTGACTTATAGGGATTGATTTATTTTCTCTTCTTTTTAAACACTATTATTTTAAGAGATAAGAAAAGAAGGATTGAAAAAACAAACTCCCGGTTATATAATAACCGGGAGTTTTACATAATAAATATTATAATATGGTAGGGCTAACAGGATTCGAACCTGTGGCCTACAGATTAGGAATCTGTCGCTCTATCCTCCTGAGCTATAGCCCCTTATTTTCCAGAGAAATATGATCTCTGACAACTTTAAATTATACACATATTAGCATCCTTTGTCAAGGATAATCTTAGCTAATATGTTTTCTCTGATAAAGATTAAATAATACAGCTGTAAGCCCCATGAAAATACTGACTGATATAAACATAATTTTATAATTAAACATACTGGAAATAGCTCCTCCTACCATAGGCCCTATGCCATTTCCGATATCTGCACCTATGTAATAGGTACTTGCAGCAACACCACTCCTATCTTCATCCACCCTCCGTATACATTCTGCCTGTAAAGATACCTGTCCACCTGCCAGGCCTAAGGCCTTGAAGAAAGCAGCTATTATAACCAGAGATAAGGAATAGGCAAAACCTAAAGAAAGCATGGAGATTGCTGAACAAAGTAATGAAATATTGACAATAAGTGTAATGCTTTTTTTATCAGCCTGCCGTCCTATAAATAACCTTACTATAGACAAGGTTAGGGCATTAATAGCAAAGAAAATACTGATACCAGGAATGGCTCTTTCATTTCCCATTAAAACCAAAAAGGAATTTGTAATTCCATTACTTAGAGAAAAAACGCCTCCAACAGCTGCATAAACAATTACTTCTCTGGCTATAAGAGAATCAATTTTTATGGTTGTTTTTTTACTGGCTACTCCTGTATATTCATAGGATAAGCCCCATAGAATCAGTAAAGCCAGGAAATTGAAAATGGCTATAATTAAAAAAAGGACATTATAGTTAAAGAGGTCTGCAATATTAACACCCAGTGTAGGGCCAATGATACGGGATATTACCTGGCTGGCACTAAAATAGCCAAGTCCTTCTGCCAGACGGTTTCTGGGAATAAATTCACTTAATAATGATATATTTACAGTACTGCTTATTCCAAAGGCTGCCCCATGTAGTATCCTAAAAAATATCAGTATTGGTATACTTCTTGAAAAAGCATAACCTAGAGAAGTGGTAGTTATCACTAATAAGGCCAAAGCAAAAACCCACTTTTTGTTTCTCCGGTCTGCTATAAGGCCAGATATTGGGCGCAAAACAAGGGCTGAGATGGAAAAAACCCCTGCCACTACTCCAGCTAATGATAGGCTAGAACCAATCTCTACTGCATAAGCAGAGATAATAGTATATAACATACTGAAACTTAATGATGTTATTAATCCTATCAAAAGCAAAGTTATATAATATTTATTCCACAAACTTTCCTGTGCCCTGCTTCCTTCCATTACTTCACCCCATAAGCAATTAATATCTTAAAACTAATAAAGGCAACTCTCACGAAAAACATATCTGGTATCTATAATCTTCCGTACTGGTTTTGTTCCAGGCCTGTTCAAGGCCTTATCCATAAGCAAGATACATTCCCTGGATATTTCTCCTGTCGGATAAGAGATACTGGTAATCGGTGGGTTATTAATCTCTAACATATCATTAACCCCGTAAACAATAATCTCCATGTCTTCTGGAATATTGATTCCCTGTTCAGAGAAAACTGAGATTGCTCCTATAGCCAATAAATCATTTTGGATAAACAGAGCTGTAGGGATATCATTATCTTTTATCATTTTTTCTGCCAGAATTTTTCCTTCCTCCACCTTATTATGAACCGGTCCAGGCAGGTTACCTCTGATTTCTTCAGCCTCCATTTTAAAGGCCTGACAGGTATTTAAAAAACTGCTTCTTCTTTGTTCCACAGATAAAGCAGGCTTTTTCTCCTCTGACTGCATGATGCCGACCCTATGATGACCATGCCGGTGGAAGATTTCGGCAACTTCCTTTCCAACTTTACGATTATCAACAGAAACCAGATTATATTGATCTATATCACCAAATAAAGCAACTACAGGTACTTGGATATTAGTTTTTTTTAAAAAATCAATATCCTCTTGAAAAACCGGTGGAACAACAATCCCATTAAAATAGTTTGTAATTAAAATAGATTCCAGTTTTTCCAGTTCCCCATTTTTATAGGGTAAGATAATAAATCTCATTTCTCTAACCTCACCACTGGAAATCATATCCTGCAAGACATTAATAAAGGTGTTCAAAAACAGACTATGTTGAGTAGGTGACCAGCATAAGGCAATCTCCGGTATATGTCTGGCTTTGCTTGTTCTCAATTTACGGGCAGACATATTGGGAATATAACCCATACGATTAGCAGTTTCCAGGATCAGCCTTTCTGTTTCCCTGGAAATACGCATTTTTTCTCCCCTTCCACTCAGGACTAGAGAAACTGTACTGGCAGAAAGGCCAACTTCTTTTGCTATATCATAAATACTTACCATAAAATCACCCCGGCAGCTGCCTCCCTTTTCTCAGGATTCAATAATTAGGAATATAGCCCCCCAAAAAACACCTTATCTCAGGAGCTATATTAGAATAAATCCGATGCAAACAAGGCTATTTCACGCCTGATATCGTCCCTGTAATCATAATGAATACCATGGCCTGCATCATGATAAATTATGCATTTTGAATTTTTAATAACTTTAATGGGCCATAAACTATCTGTTACCGGTACCACATCATCCTGATAACCATTAATCATTAAGACAGGAATTTGTATTTTGGCCAATTCCTGATAGACTTCTTCATCAGTCTTTAAATAGGAAAGTGGTTTTCTGGGATTTATGCGAATTTCTTCTTCAGTCCGGTTGAGTTCTTCTAAATAGGCTTTTTCCGCCTTTCCTTCAAATTCTCTTTTTAGTTCAGGATTATCAGCAAACTTATTCGCAAAATAGAGGAAATTACTCCTGGCCTGTTCTGCCCGCTTTTGCCTGGCCACTGGATCCCCTGCTGATTTGATTGTTTCAAGCCTGCCCGGGGAAGTCTCACCACCTTTCCTGGAATGGGGGCCTCCTACCAGGGCTACAAAACCTACCAGGACTTCCGGATGCCTTAAGGCCAGATGCCAGCCAATTCCTGCTCCATGAGATTGTCCGGTATAAAGAAATTTTTCAATCCCTTTCCTTCTGGCAAATTCATAGACATCATCAGCCCAGATATTATACCAATCTGGGCCTAAATCTTCTAATACATGGCTAGATTTGCCATAACCTCTAATTTGTATTGTATAAACATGGTAACCCTCTTCAGCCAGATCCATAGGCCAGCCTTTTTCATCCAGATCAAAACCCATTTGAGCAGAAAGAATATATTTCTCACCAGAACCATATTCCCTGTAATAAAGTTTTGCACCATTGACTTCCTGATACAATATAATCACTCCCCTTTGTGGATATTTGATTAATGTACTAAAAGTATGCTTAATCGTTTTAGCAATAGACATAGATATTAAGTACAAAAATTTATAAAATTGATATAGGTTTTGTTAAATCGATTTAGCAAAAACCATACATTTTTATAATTTATAAAGTTAATATGTGTTGACTAGTTTTCTTCCTTTATTTTTGTCGCTGGACCTGTAAATTTAATATAAATTCAATATCTTTTTTGGCCACATTATCTGGCAAAAAAGCAAGATTTTTTCTGGCCCTTTCTACAAACCTTTCTGCATATCCTCTACTTAAATCAAGTACTCCACTTTCCCTGATCATCTCCTGTATCAAAGCTATATCCTCTATAGTAAGATCTTTTTTCTCCAATACTTCTCTGGTCTTTTGACCATACTTTTCATTTCTTAGCAATAAAATCAGAGGCAGGGTGTAAATACCGGCAGTCAGGTCCTGGTTATTTTCTTTTCCAGTCCTGTCCTCTTTACCAATAAAGTCCAGGAGATCATCCTGTATCTGAAAAGCCATACCCATCTCCAGGGAAAATTTATAGAGATGATATAAGTTTTTTCCCCGGACACCTGCTTCATAGGCTCCAATATAACTGCTGATAGCAAATAAGAGGGCTGTCTTCCGCCTTATTCTTTTGAAATAATCAAGGAGACTCAGATCCAGATTGTATTTTTCTTCATATTGCCTGATCTCACCTATACAAACCATTTTTACCACTTTGTTCAGCTTAAGCAGGCTGTGTTGAGAGAGGTTGTCAATAAATAAGCTATAGGATCTTGTTAATAAATAATCACCTACAAAAACAGCAACATCATTGCCAAACTTCTCCTGGGCAGTAATCCTGCCCCTCCTTAGCCTGGCTTCATCAATGATATCATCATGGACCAGGGTTGCCATATGCAAGAGTTCTATACCAGTGGCCATAGAGAGGAGTTTTTCTTCATTATACTCCCCAAACCTGCCTGCTAAGATTAAGACCAAAGGCCTTAATCTCTTACCTCCACCTTCAATCAAATCCTGCACTGCTGTATCCAGAATTAAACTGGTAGATTTACAGTGAGCTGACATTAGACTATTTATTTTTTCGATTGTTCCTGTAAACCTGTCCATCTAATCACTTCCCAGGAAGTAAAAATCTTTATTTAATAAGGTTATTTTCCCCTTTAAACCTTCTGTAACTATTACCCCCAACTCATCAGTAATGATCATAGCTTCATATCCTTCCAGCTGATTAATTAATTCCAACCCCTTTTCTACCCCCAGGATAAAAACACTGGTAGAAAGAGCATCAGCATCAAGTGAACTATCACCGACAATACTGACGCTTATTATATCACTTCTGGCTGGATAACCTGTCTCTGGATCCAGGATATGGTGATAGATAATCCCATCTTCCTCAAAGTAACGCTCATAATTTCCTGAAGTTACAATGGTCTTATCTTGCAATTCAATACTGGCCATGACATTACCCCGGTTAAAACGGGGATCCTGTATCCCTATTTTCCAGGGAGTCCCATCAGGCTTACTCCCAATAAGCAAGACATTACCGCCCAGATTAACAAAAGCACTTTCAATGCCCTCTTCTTTCATAATTTTGCCTACCTCATCTGCAGCAAAACCCTTGGCTATTGCCCCTAAATCCAGTTTCATCCCTTCACCCAGGAGTTTAACACTTCTGTTCTCTGGCTTTAGTAATATTTGCCTGTAATCAACTGAAGATAGGGCTCTTTCTATTTCTTCTGCTGACGGTACCCGGGCAGCTGCTGTTCCTATACCCCATAATTCTACCAGTAAACCAATACTGGGGTCAAACTTCCCTCCTGACAGATCAGCAAAATATAAGGCCCTCTCTAAAACCTTATATGTATCAGGATTAACAGTTATATACTCCTGGGATGGATAATTTTCATTTAGTAGATATATATCACTACCAGTAAGGGTTCTGCTCATCATTTCTTCTATATTACGGATACGATCAAAGGACCTGTCAATAATCCTGTCCCCTTCTTCCCCATATAGTTTGATCTGAACCACTGTATTCATTAAAAAATTTGTTCTGGTCTTCTCCGGTGCTGTCTTTTGAGCAGTCTTTGGAAAACCAGAACGGTAAAAAGCAATGGAAATTATAACAAGTAGGGATATCATAATTAATAGATAATTTATCTTTCTTTTTTTCATAGTAAAACACCTGGCCTATTTAGTATTTTAACCAACTTAAGTATAAAAGATAATAAATATAATGTCAATTAAACAAAGCCCCGGTAAGGGGCTTTTTAATGACCATCTATCTAATTTAAGATCCAAAACGGCTTTGAGAATTATAAACCAGCCTGCACTAAAGCATGCTTTAAGGCAGCATTGAAACTATGGGAACTGGAAGTTGCTCCAGCTACCACGTCAACTTCATTTTTACCTGCTTCAATTGCGGCTATGGCTTTATCTTTAAAGGTACTAAACAATTCTCTGGCAGGGGCAAAGGGGTAGCTGTCATCTTTAGGTCCCATTAAAGAAACCCTGTTGCTACCAGTGTCATTGGTAATGAAGCGTACATCAGTAACTTTTTTACCTTCAACAGTAATCTCTACCAGCACATGGCCATGGGCAAAATCTTTGGCCAGACCATAATATTTATTGCCCTTGTATTGTCCACTGGCTATATCCAGGGCCATCTGGACTGCTTTATTATAATCTACATAACTGCTGGTAGCTCCTGCTACAATATCAATATTTGCATTCTGTTGGGCCAGGACTTTACCCGGGTATTGAATAAAAGCATCAACACCAGGCTCAAAGCTATATGTAGCCGCAACTTTTATTGGTGTTACAATATTTACCTCTACAATATTACCATTAAAGATACCCACTTCCACCACTGTGTCCTCACGAGAACCTGGCACATATCCAATAAAATAGCCGTTTTTATAGTCTGCAGCAAAAACAAATAAACTTGATACTAAAAAGATACTTAATGCTAATAAAATAATTTTCTTCACATTAAACGCCTCCTCTTAATTAAATTAGTGAAAACTCTTACTTATCTTGTTAATTTTTATTTGAGTTTCATTTAGCATTTGTTTTTTATTATACAATATTTTTTTACATTCGTCAATTTATAATGAAATTTTATTGCTTTTTGTCAATATTCTGTTTATAATAAAATTGTGCAATATATAACAAAATCTTTAAAAAAGCTTTGTGAAGGAAATAATAAACCTTGAGGAGGTTATAAAATGAGTAGAAACATCATTATCCTGGGGGCAGGATATGGCGGTATAGCAGCAACACAGCAACTCAATAAATTACTGAAAAATAATGATGATTTTACAATCACCCTTATAAACAATAGTCCTTATCATGTCCTCTTAAGTGGTATACATGAAGTAGCAGGAAATAGAATAGATAGTGAGGGTGTTCAAATAAGCCTTGATGAACTCTTTTCTTCTACAAAAGTAAATATAATCGAAGATCATATTACTGATATAGATTTCACTGCAAAAACCCTGCAATCAGACAGATATGTATATAAGTATGATTATTTAGTCCTGGCAACAGGTAGTAAAGCAAATGATAGACAAGTTAAAGGTATTAATGAATATGCTTTTACCTTATGGTCTCTGGAAGATGCAGAAAAAATCAAAAAACATATTCACAGTTGTTTTCATGAGGCCAGACTTGCCACAGACACAAAAAACCGGAAAGAATTATTAAGTTTTGCTATCATTGGCGGGGGATTTACTGGCGTTGAAATGACAGGTGAATTGCTGGAATGGACATCCTCCCTCTGTAGGCAGTATGATATACCAGAAGAAGAAGTAAGGCTCTTTCTGGTAGAGGGCCTGGACCGAATCCTGCCTAATTTTAAAGAAAGATTGGCTGATAAAGCAAGTAGCTATCTGAAAAAAAGAGGGGTTCAATTAAAACTAGGTTCTTTTGTTAAAGAAGTAAAGGAAAATGGTTTAATCCTGGACAGTGGTGAAGAGATTGCCAGCAGAACTGTTATCTGGAATTGCGGAGTCACTGCATCAGATATAGCAGGTAAGTTGAATTTACAAAGTGAAAAAGATGGCCGTATTAAAGTAAATGAGTACTTGCAGACCTTGGATTATCCAGAGGTTTATGCCATTGGTGATAATGCAGCAACACCCTGGAATGACAAAAGAATACTTCCAGCCCTGGTAGAGGCAGCCTTACAAACTGGTAAAACAGCTGCCATTAATATAGCTGCAGACATTAATGGACAGACAAAAGAAAAAATTAAAGCAAAATTACATGGTATTATGGTTTCCATAGGTGGTAGATACGGTATAGCTGATCTAATGGGTATCTCCTTAAGAGGATGGCCAGCCAATTTCATGAAACATATGGTAAATATCCACTACCTCCTGACTATCGGGGGCCTTAAAAATGGAGCAAAATACACCCTTGATTACCTGGAAACACAGGGTCAGGGAAATAGCCTTGCCTCCAGAATACTGGGCCATATCAGTCAAAGGGGCTATTCACTTTTCTTTGCTATTTTACGCATCTTCCTTGGTACCCAGTGGCTGCTTTCTGCCCTGGATAAGCTGAACAGTGGCTGGCTTATCTATAGTGACAAATTGGTGGCCGGTGCTTCCACTTCTCCTATTGGGCCTAACCCTGTTGGCTGGTATGTAGATTTTATGGAAGCAGTAGTCTTCCCCAATGCCATTATTTTTCAATACATGATAACCCTTGGCGAACTGGCTCTGGGTATTGCCCTCCTTCTGGGTATCTTTACTCCCCTTGCTGCCCTTGGTTCAGCCTTTATGAGCATTAACTTTTTCCTCTCTGGCTTCTACCCGGAGAATCCTACCTTGCCCTGGTGGTTATTCAGTTCCCTTGCAGTAATTGGTGCAGGCCGGGCATTAAGTGTAGATTATTATCTGCTCCCCTGGCTTAAAAAAATCATCTGGAGAAATAGAAAAGGAAAAAGTGAAGACCTCAAAAAAGTAGTAAAACACCCATAATTTTTAACAAAATTTTAAATTTGACCAGAATAAACTTTTGATAGAAGGATTTTGTGAAAAGAGGCTATAATTTCGAAAGAAAAAGGCCTCTTTTTTTATATTATAGAAGGGCCTGCCTGCATCTATGGAGATTCTTTGCATATTAATTAAATAAGGAATAAGCTATAAAGACATCTTCCCATAGACAAAGGAGGTAGACTCTTTTATGGACATAAATAATACTCTCTCTATAATGATCTTGCTAAGGCTAGTCTCAAGTTTTATAGAGATGGGAGCAGCCTTTTTAATGTATTACTTTAAAAATGTTACAACTGCTATAAAAATCAATGCTATTCTCGGTCTGGTGGGGCCGCTGATTCTGATCCTGGTAACCTTTATTGGGCTGATAGAAATCAGCAATAAACTGGAATTAAAAAACCTGCTGCTTATAGCAGCAGGTGTGGTTTTGATTATAATCGGAACACGAAATTAAAATAAAACTCACCAGGCTAATAAAGACCATTGATAAATCTTTTTACTCCCCATTTCAGGTTTTTTACTAAACGGAGCACTGGTCTCTCGGCAGGCCTGGTCCTGTTTTTTAAAGCAACAAAGTATACCCGGTTATCATTATCACTGGCTGCAGTAAATGTGTAAGCATTATATATATCAACATCCTGAAAGCCTGCTTCCTGTAAAGCTTCCCTTAATTCAGCAATTTTATACCCTGTCTCCTGGTGAAACTCTTCATGATACTCTCCAGTATCTTTATGGTATATCTTTAGCCTTACCTGCCAGAGCTTTTTTTCTTTATTAACTATATCCTCCCAGATACAGGTATAATCTTCACCATTTAATATAGTCGTTCCTGGTTCAATACTCATCAATCTGCTGATAGTATTTACATCAAAGATAAAACTTCCACCATCCCGGAGAGAATAATATACATTTTGAAAAACCTTTTTTAAGTCCTCCAGGTTCAGGATATAGTTTAAGCTGTCAAAAAGGGAGATAGCCAGGTCATATTTTTCTTCCAACTGAAAAGAGCATAAATCTGCTTCAATAAAATTGATTTTCAGCCTTGCTTCTTTGGCCTTCTCTCTAGCAACTTCCAGCATACCATTAGAAAGATCCACTCCTGTAACCTGGTAATTATCCCGGGCAAATATAAGACTCATATTTCCCGTACCACAGGCCAGATCCAGTACTTTGCTTACTTCCAACTGGTAATATTTGATTATCTCCTGCAGATAATCATACCAGAACTTGTACGGCACTGTCCCCATAACATCATCATATATACTGGCAAATGACCCTGTATAAGACCTGCTTTCCATTTTACCGACTTCCCTTTTCATCTATAATATTCCTGATAAAATCTTCCACGGTTTTTAAACCTTCACCAGTTTTAGCAGAAAAAAAGCAAAAAGGGGTTTCTGGCCTGAGAAGCAGTGTTTCCCGGATCATTTTTTCCTGTTTGGCCCTTTGGCCACGGGAAATCTTGTCCAGCTTTGTTGCCACAATTAATGTAGGTATCCCTGTTTCCAGCAGCCATTTTACCATCATCTGGTCTTCCTTTGAAGGTTTATGGCGGGCATCTACAATCTGTATAATACCCATAAGGTTTTCCCTATTATGCAGATAATCATCAATTAAAACTGCCCACTTTTCCTTCATCTTTTTCGGGACTTTAGCAAAACCATAACCAGGCAAATCCACCAGGTAAAATTGATCATCAATATTATAAAAGTTTATACTCTGGGTTCTTCCCGGCTGTGAACTGGTTCTGGCCAGTTTATTCCTGTTTAAAAGCTTATTGATCATGGAAGATTTGCCTACATTAGAACGGCCGGAAAATGCAATCTCCGGCCTATTGTGAATAGGATAATCCTTACTACTATATGCACTGATCTCAAAGCGAGGATTAATTACCTTCACTCTGCTCACCTTCCACAAGAACCAATTCCAACACCTGATCCATATGTTCTACAAATTCTGCCTTTATACTCCGCCTAATTTTTTCATCTATTTCCTGGTAATCCTTCTTGTTCTCCAGGGGAAGTAATACTTTTTTCAAGCCAGACCGGCGTGCTGCCAATACCTTAGTCTTGATTCCACCTACAGGCAGTACCCTGCCCCGTAGTGTTATCTCCCCGGTCATGGCCAGATCTCCCCTGACTGGTCTATTACTCAGGGCAGAAGCTATAGCTGAAGCAATAGTAATCCCTGCTGAGGGGCCATCTTTGGGTACAGCCCCCTGGGGAACATGAATATGTATATCATATTTTTCATGAAAATCCTCTTCTAGACCTAAGAGCTGATATTTTGATCTAATATAGCTTAAGGCAGCCTGGGCAGACTCTTTCATTACATCACCCAGGGAACCAGTCAGCATTAGTTTGCCCTTACCAGGTACTACAGCCACCTCTATATCCAGTATATCTCCTCCAGCATTGGTATAAGCCATACCTGTAACTACACCAACCCGATTTTCCTTTTCCGCCTTTTCATCCTTAAAAATAGGGACACCCAGGTATTTTTCCAGATTCTGTGTGCTGATCCGGGCCTGTCTTTCTCTCCCCTCTACAATCTCCTTACTTACCTTTCTGGCCACAGTAGCTAATTTTCTGTCCAGATTACGTACACCAGCTTCCCGGGTATATTCCCTAATAATCCGGTAAATAGCATTTCTGGAAAAGATAATTTTCTCTTCATCCAGACCATGTTCCTCTATAATACGGGGAATTAAGTGTCTATTGGCTATCTCTACCTTTTCCTCATCTGTATAGCCAGATAATTCTATAACCTCCATCCTGTCCAGCAATGGTACCGGGATAGGATAAGATACATTGGCAGTGGTAACAAATAAAACCTGGGAAAGATCAAAGGGTAATTCCAGATAATGATCTGTAAAATCAGTATTCTGGGCAGGATCAAGGACTTCCAGTAAGGCTGCTGCTGGATCGCCACGAAAATCAGCCGTCATCTTGTCAACTTCATCCAGTAAAAAGACAGGATTGCTACTACCGGCTTCCCTCATGCCATTAATTATCCGGCCTGGCCGGGAACCAATATAGGTCCTGCGGTGGCCTCTTATTTCTGCCTCATCCCGCACTCCTCCTAAGGAAATCCGGACAAATTTTCTTTTTAAAGCCCTGGCAATAGACCTACCCAGAGAGGTTTTCCCCACACCGGGAGGGCCAATTAGACAAAGAATGGGGCCTTTTTTCTCTGGAGCCAGCTTTCTAACTGCCAGATACTCCAGAATTCTAAGCTTCACATCTTCCAGCCCATAATGGTCTTCATTTAATATTTTTTCTGCTTCCTTTAAATCTATCTCATCCTGATCATATATACCCCAGGGCAAATCCAGGACATAGTCCAGATAATTCCTGATCACTGTAGCCTCTGGAGACATAGAAGGAGTCCTGCTAAGCTTCCCAATCTCCTCCTTTATCCGCTCTGCTACTTTTTCAGGCAGGTCCAGGCTGGCTGCCTTTTCTTCATATTCCTTTATTTCCAGGTCATCAGAATCTGTCTCCAACTCTTCCTTAATAGCCTTGAGTTGTTCCCGCAGATAATATTCCTTCTGGGTCTTTTCCACCTGTTTTTTTACTCTTTTATGGATTTGTTCTTCTACCTTTAAGATTTCTATTTCATTATTAAGAAAAGCAATTAGTGTTTCCAATCTTTCTTTAATATCAATAATCTCCAGCAGTTTTTGTTCATCTTTCAATTTTAAATCCAGGTGGGAAGCAATGATATCTGCTAACCTGCCTGCTTCTTCTATATTACTGACAGTCAGAATGGTTTCTGCCGGTAAATTGCGGTTATACTTAATATATTCCTGGAAACCATCCAGGGCAGACCGCATTAAAGCCTCTACTTCAATATCTTTCTCTTCTTCACTTACACAGGGCTGGACTTTAACCAAGAAATACTCTTCTTCCTGGATAAATTCTAATATCTTTCCTCTGTTAATTCCGGCTACAACTACTTTAATCATCCCATTAGGTAATTTAACTAACTGTTTAATTTCAGAAATGGTTCCAACATCATAAAGATCCTCTTTTTGGGGATCCTCTATAGTTTCATCTTTCTGGGCAGTAACCAGAATCTGGTTGCCTTCTTCCATAGCCTTTTCCAGTGCTTCAATGGATCTATCCCTACCAACCAGTAAGGGCAAAACCATATGGGGAAAAATAACAACACCTCGTGATGCCAATAAAGGCAATTCTATAACATTATTATTATCTTCTATATCTGCAAGTTTTACCTTTTTCTTTACCACAATTATCACCTCCATAAATTAATTTCTCTTCAGAAATTGTTTTTCCTGCCTAACTTATTAATTAAATGCATTTTTCAAAAGTTCTCACAAAGAACCTCGTCCTGAGACGAGGTTGAGTTATTTTATATACTCCTATATCAAAGATAGTTCAGGTTATAAGGGGGACTACTCTTTCTCTTGGAACCAGATTAATTCTCTCCTCTTCTGTTGTTGTACTGATAGAGGCCTTAATGGCTTCTTCCAGTGTGCCAATAGGCAGAACCTCTATCCCCCTTAACTTTTTAAAGATATTCTGATAATTATCTGCTGGTATTAGTACTTTTTTTACACCTGCCCGCAGGGCTGCCTCTACCTTTGCTACTATTCCACCAACGGGTTTAACTAAACCTCTGATGGATAACTCACCAGTCATAGCAATGGTATTATCTACAGGATTATTACTGAGAGCAGAGTAAATAGCTACAGCCATAGACACACCGGCAGATGGCCCATCCGCAGGAATGCCTCCCGGGAAATTAATATGTATATCATAATCAAAGGGATTAATCTCCAGCATTCTGCGCAAAACAGTCAGGGCATTCTCAGCAGATTCCTTAACCATACTCCTTCTTCTTATTTTGCGCCTTCCCCCATCTAATTCTTCCTCATCGATAACCCCAGTGATCCTGATCTGCCCTTTTCCTGTTGCAACTTTGAGAGCGGAAGCTTCTATCTCCAATAATATACCATTATTGGCCCCATATACTGCCAGTCCATTAACAACCCCCACCTGAGGAAATTCCGGTATCTTTTTATCCGGCCGCGGACTATATCTACCACAATTAATAACCCTTTCAATATCTTCTTGACAGATATTATTACGGTTATCTCTTAAGGCAATTCCTGCTGCCAATTGAATCATATTTACTACTTCCCGCCCATTTTCCGCATAACCAGTAATCAGATCCAGCTCCTTCTCCCCAATCTTAAAGCCTATCTTCTCCACTGCCCGCCGGGCAATGATCCTCAACTGTTCCGGGGACAGGGCATTAAAATAAATCTCCAGGCAGCGGGATCTTATGGCTGGCGGTATTTCATGGGGCTGTCTTGTAGTAGCCCCGATTAAACGAAAATCTGCCGGTAAGCCATTTTGAAAAATATCGTGTATATATTGAGGAAGATTAGTATCTTCCTCATTATAATAGGCACTATCCAAAAAGACCTTCCGGTCTTCCAGAACTTTTAAAAGTTTATTCATCTGTATAGGATGTAATTCACCAATCTCATCAATAAAGAGTATGCCTCCATGGGCTTTGGTAACAGCACCTGGTTTAGGTTGTGGTATACCGGCCATACCCATGGCCCCTGCCCCCTGGTAAATGGGATCATGAACAGAACCAATCAAGGGATCGGCAATACTCCTTTCATCAAAACGGGCTGTGGTAGCATCGATTTCAACAAACTTAGCATCCATCTTAAAGGGAGATATTGGTGATCTTTTGGCAGTCTCCAGAACCAATCTGGCTGCAGCAGTTTTACCAACACCAGGAGGACCATAGATTATTACATGTTGGGGATTGGGCCCACAGATAGCAGCCTTCAGGGCCTCTAATCCTTCCTCCTGGCCAATTATATCCTGAAACCTGACTGGCCTGGTTTTTTCCGCCAGTGGTTCTGTTAAAGAAATCCTTCTCAAAGCCCTTAGTTTATTTAATTCACTTTTTGACTCCTTTATAACTGCCCTTTTCGTCCCCTGTTGGCTCTTCAGCATATTCCAGAAATACAGACCAATAACAATACTGAAAAACAACTGCAATACAGTCAAAACGGCGATAAGTGATAGATCCATCAATTTGCCCCCTCTTAAGAAAATCTGCTTACTGAAGCTTTTGCTTTTACAAATTTTAGTATATCCTGTTTGTTTTATATTATCCGGGGCAAATATTCTTTTCTAATCCTGCCAGTAAAAAAGTCCTTTCCCTCCCGGGAAAGGACTTTTAAGCTGCCGGTCAGGCAGTCTCTTCTTTCTCTTTATTTCTAATTAATTCTGGTTCTTTGTTTTCATTGATTACCTTTTCATCAATAATACATTTATTGACATCAGTTTCTGAAGGTAAATCATACATTATATCCAGAATGGCCTCTTCCACTACTGCCCGTAAACCTCTGGCTCCTGTATTCCTTTCTATGGCCTTTTGAGCAATTGCTATTAAGGCCTCTTCTGTAAACTCCAGTTCTACATTATCCATCTCAAAGAATTTCTGGTATTGTTTAATAAGGGCATTTTTGGGTTTTGTCAAAATGTCCACCAGATCATTTTCACTAAGTTCATTTAAGGTTACAACCAGGGGAAAACGGCCGATAAATTCGGGGATTAAACCATATTTTAAGAGATCTTCTGGTAGGATATTTTCCAATACCTCTCCCAGATTTTTCTCTGCCTTACCCTTGATTTCTGCCCCAAAGCCCATTACCTTACTGCTTATTCTGGAGTTTATTATATTTTCCAGGCCATCGAAGGCTCCACCAGCAATAAAGAGGATATTGGTAGTGTCAATCTGGATAAATTCCTGATGAGGATGCTTCCTGCCACCCTGTGGGGGTACACTGGCCACAGTTCCTTCCAGTATTTTCAGCAGGGCCTGTTGGACACCTTCACCAGATACATCCCTTGTGATGGAAGGGTTCTCTGATTTCCTGGCGATTTTATCAATTTCATCTATATAGATAATCCCTTTTTCGGCTCTCTCAATATCATAATCAGCTGCCTGAATCAGTTTCAATAAAATGTTCTCAACATCCTCGCCCACATAGCCAGCCTCTGTCAGAGATGTAGCATCGGTAATGGCAAAAGGAACATTTAATATTCTGGCCAGGGTTTGAGCCAATAGGGTTTTCCCACAACCAGTAGGACCTACCAGCAGGATATTACTCTTTTGTAATTCTACATCATCAATCTTCATATCTGTATTGACCCGTTTATAATGATTATATACAGCTACAGAGAGAGATTTTTTGGCCCTTTCCTGTCCTATAACATACTGATCCAGTATGTTTTTTATCTCATGGGGTTTAGGTATATTCTCCAGACTGAGACTATATTCATCAGTCAATTCTTCTTCAATAATCTCATTACAGAGCTCAATACACTCATCACAAATATATACTCCTGGCCCGGCTACTAACTTGCGTACCTGTTCCTGAGACTTACCACAAAAAGAGCACTTAAGCTGGCTCTTCTCATCTCCAAATTTGAACAATTCATATCACCCTCTTCAATCTTTTTTGCGGGTTATTACCTCATCTATAATACCATATTCAACAGCTTCTTCGGCTGACATAAAATAATCCTGTTCAACATCACGGCGAATTTGTTCAATATCTTTTCCAGTATGCTTGCTTAATATTTCATTCTGTATCTCTCTTATTCTCAATAATTCCTTGATGTGTATCTCTGCTTCAGTAGCCTTACCCTGAGCACCGCCAGAGGGCTGATGAATCATTATCCGGGAATAAGGTAAGGCAAATCTTTTACCTTTGGTTCCAGAAGCCAACAGCAATGCTCCGGCACTGGCAGCCTGCCCCATACAGATAGTCTGTACATCTGGTTTAATATACTGAATAGTATCATACATGGCCAGGGCTGCAGTAGCTGAGCCACCAGGACTATTAATGTAAAGATAAATGTCTTTATCAGGATTTTCTGCTTCCAAAAACAATAGTTGAGCAATAACCAGGTTAGCCAACTGATCAGTAACAACTTCACCTAAAAATATAATCCGGTCTTTTAACAACCTTGAATAAATATCATAGGAGCGTTCACCCCTATTAGTCTGTTCAACAACAATTGGAACTAACGGCACTATAGATCCCTCCTCTAAAACCATTATTCCCTCATTAACATAGATTTAAACCAGTAGAAAAGAAATAGTCTATTTAGTTATTAGCCATTAAGAAATCATAAACCTTGCCTATAAGCATACTATGAACTAAGCCATCCAATTGTCCGCTTGCCATCAGAAATGCTTTGAATTGTTCAGGCTTTTGTTCACTGCCTTCAGTCATTTCTTCAATTCTCTTATCTATTTCTTCATCACTTACTTCGATTCCTTCTTTTTTTGCAATAGCTTCCAGGACCAGGTTTATTTTGGCTCTTTTTTCAGCCATCTCCCAGTTATCCTTCCGCCAATCTTCCGGGTCAATGCCCATAAAAGCAAAATACTGCTCTATATTGACCCCCTGCTGGCTTAAGCTATAATTCATATTTTGTAACATCATATCCAGTTCATTATTAACCAGTACCTCTGGAACATCAACAGTGGCATTATCACTGATTTTTTCCAGTATTTTTTCTTCATATTCCCGTTGAACCTGATCTTCTTTCTGTTTCAAGAGCTTTTCTTTAATGTCTTCTTTTAATTCATCTAAGCTTTCAAATTCCCCTGCTTCTCTGGCAAAGTCATCATTTAATTCAGGTACTTTCTTTACTTTAAGCTCTTTTATATTTACTTTAAAGACAGCATCCTTGCCAGCCAGATTTTCAGCCTGGTAATCTTCCGGGAAAGTTACCTTAACTTCCACTTCTTCACCGACTTTCTGGCCAACTAGCTGATCTTCAAAGCCTGGAATAAAATAACCAGAACCTATTTCCAGGGTATATTCTTCGGCTGAGCCACCAGGAAACTCCTCACCATCAAGGAAACCTGTAAAATCTATGATGGCAAAATCTCCCTCTTCTACAGTATCCCTATCTACAGTTTCAAGATAGGCATGTTGTTCCTGTTGCCTCTTTAATACTTCCTCTATTTCATCATCACTTAAATTGACCTGGTCTTTTTCGATACCCAGATCAGTATATTGACCCAACTCTACTTCTGGCTTTACCTGTACTATGGCTGTAAAAGTAGCTGGTTCATTTTCTGCGATATAAAAGTCTTCAATTTCTGGTTGATCAATAGGCTCAATCTCAGCAGCTTTTACTGCTTCCATATAAGCCTGGGGAACCAGAAAATCAAAGGCATCACTATGTAAGACTTCCTTACCATATCTAGCTTCCAGTATATGGCGGGGTACCCTGCCTTTACGGAAACCTGGTAAAGATACATCTTTTACAACTTTCTTATAAGCCTTATCCAGAGCATCATTTACCCTTTCTTTTTCAATCTCGACCTTTAATTTAACCTTATTGCCCTCCAGGACTTCTTTTGCTACTTCCATGTTAAGCCTCCTTATTATTTTCTCATTCCCTTTTATATCTTTGAGATAAATTTAAGCCCCGATTTGGTCTGCAACCAATAATCGGGGTCACTATCAGTATTATGGTGCGAAAGGCGGGAGTCGAACCCGCACGGGAATACCCACTAGATCCTAAGTCTAGCGCGTCTGCCAATTCCGCCACCTTCGCATAGTAAACACTACAGGCTACCCTTTTTAGGACAACTCTTATAATAGCATATCAGATAAATCTTGTCAAGTTATTTTCTTTTTCTTTTCACATATATATTATCTCATTTCACTTTCTTTTTTTCATATCACACATGAATTATCTTTTATCCTTTTCCCCTTTTAACTTATTTGTTCATATTATTTTTTATAGCCAACTAACGATAGCCATTATTATAATATGCATTTAACTCTTCTTTATTTCCTTTTTTCTCTTCTTGCCTCCCCTGATAATAAGTATAAATAATTTCTTTAATAGCAACAATAGCCATCTCAATAGAGATATCACCACAGATAGCCTTTAATAAAATCATGTCCAGGGATTCCTGGTCTGCTGCTGAGAAATGATCCCCAATCAGGTCTTTGATTAAAAGATCCAGCTCTTTTCTAACTTTAATATCATCAATAGATGGAGGATGATCCATAAGCATTTCTTTATTATATATCTGTTTGCGTATTAATAAGAGTCTTTTTAGAACCTCAGTCCTGTTCAGCATTGCTTATAGCCTCCCTGCTCGATAAAGTCCAGGTTACCCTCTAATTTAATAAACTCCCACTTTCCTGTAGTCTTTATAATCAGCAAACTCAAACTGATATCCCCTGGTCATTTTTTCTATCCGTGATAACAAATAGGCTCCATGGATTACCTTCCCGGCAAAGGGATTAATCTCCGGATCCATCTGATCTATGGTCTTTATATTAACATTGGTGGTAAAAATCATAGGCTTTTGGCTATCATACCTGATATCAATAATCCCTTCCAGTTCATCAAAATAAAAATCCGTATCCCTGGCCCTGAAAAGATCATCATAGATGATAAACTCTGCATCCAGAAAAGCCTTCTCACAGGCTTCTACGTAATTAATAATATCCTCATTTTTGCTTGTATATCTTTTCCTACACCAGATATATTTTTTCTCACTCATGAAAAAAACCGGGGTTTTATATTTGATTTTATCTAAAATAACACCCCTCCGCTTATATTCAAAAGGATTGGAATTAAAAATATCTTTGGCTATTTCATATAGCAAGAGTTTGGCCATTGCTACAGCTATGTGGGTCTTTCCTACACCATTATTTCTACTATATAGTAATACTGATTGAGCTGAATTACTTTTCCTGAAATATTTATCATAATTTAAGGCAAATTCCTTCAGGGCTTTTACCCTGGTCTCATTTTCGGGAATAAAACTATAATCAAAATTACTGAAGGAACAATTAATATACTCCCGGGGAATCCTGGCATTATTCAGGAGAATTTGATATATTCTTTCAATGGCTTCCTGTTCAGTATAATAACGGAGCCTTTTATCTATATTCTTCTGCTTTGAAGCGGGCATGTTTTTGCTCAGCTCTTGCTTCTTTTCTGCGATCATCTTCTGAAAAATGTTGGCCATCAGCTTCCCCCTTCCCTTTAGCTTTATTATAATCCTCCAAGGTCAAAACACCACGCCTATAGAGATCCAGCAAGATAGCCCTGGTATAATGGAAAGGATTATCTGCCCTTAAACCACTATATTCCATAACTTTTAGAACAAGTTCTTCCTCCATCCCATCAAGTACAAATTTCTTTAATTCCTGTACTTCCTCATATTTAATTAACCTATTGCCAAAATACCTATTCCAGGATTTTGCTATCCTGCTTCCCGGTTGATTATACGGATCCTGAACCAGGTCTGGAATATTTATATACAATTCAATTCTGGCAGCCTGTATTTTATTAAAATCTTCAACCCTGATCCAGCCAAACCTATGCAACCTTTCCAGGCCTGATTTGAGCTGGCTACGGGAAATCTCCAGTCTATTTATTAAAGACTCTATTTCAACTTGCAAAGTACCTTTTTCCTCTTTCAATAGAAAAAAAAAGCTGGCCAATAGAGAGATATCCAGTGCATTTAATCGCTTATCCTCAAAGATATTAAGAGGAAGCGAAATAAATTCATTCTCTTTTCTGCCCACGTAAAGCCCTCCATTATATAAATGTCTCCATCTTAATTATTCTACAAAAAAGAAAGATATCCTCTTTATCCAATAATTTTATTCAAGCCCTTCTTCTTCCCTTGTTCTAATTATCTTTTTATAAAGCCATGCTTCCAGTTTTTCACCATAGGCAAGCACTATAATCAAACCAAGTAAAAAAAGAATACCAATAATGACTCCTTCCCGGATAGAAAGTTCCATCAGGCCAGAACCTACCAGAGTTCCTACCAAGATACCGGGAAAACGGCCGATTATGAGAAGAAAGAAAAAGGTTCTTATTGGAAGAGAAGAAATTCCAGCCAATAAACATAGGGCATCATCCGGAAAAAGGGGAAAGAGGAAAAAAAGAAATAAAACAATCAGATATTTTTCCCCAAAAAATCTATTATACTTCCTGTAAACCTCTTCATTGACCAATCTGAGTATTAAAGGTTTACCAAACCTCCTGCCTAGATAAAAGGCAATTAGAGAACCCAGATAAATAGATAGGGTATTAATCAGTAGGCCAAGAGGAACACCAAACAAATTACCGGCAATAAAAATAGTAACATTACCTGGAATAGGGGCTAAGAGCTGTATTAAAAAGAGAACTACAGGGGCAAAAAATTCATACTGGAGGATGAATTCCCTTAACTCCTCTACATCAGAAAGAATTCTTAGAACCCTAGTCGATAAAAAAAGTTCTCCTTCTGTAACTAAATCCCAGATCAATATCCCACTTAGAAACAATAATATTAGAATTGTAACTAATAATATTACTTTCCGGCTAATCACTTGCAATGTCCTACACTCCTTATGTATATATCTCATCCTGCTATTATCTTTACTATATATCCTTTTTATACACAGGCTCTTAAATATTATATAATTCAGTGGCTTTTAATAAGTGCATATTATTTTTCTCTAAAACTTCAATGGTCCTGTATATATCTTCGGTTTTTAGGATAATAAAGGCCTGTTGGCCAATGGAAAAAGCATACATATACTCAACACTGATACCTTCTGCTGATAATACCTCCAGTCCCTCAGCAAGAGCCCCTGCCTGGTTTGCTGTTGTGAGACAAACTACATCAGTCAGATTTACTGAAAAATTATTCTCTTTCAGGATCTGTAAAGCCTTCTCCGGGTCTGAGACAACAATGCGTATTATCCCGAACTCAGAAGTATCTGCAATACTTAAAGCAGTCATATTAATACCTGCTTTGCCAAGAATCCTTGTTAATTCTGTCAATCTGCCGGCCTTATTTTCCAGAAACACAGACAGTTGTTTAACAGTCATCTTCCCCCTCCTTAATGGGACACCTTCCCTTTTAATTAAGTTTCCTATTATCAATAACCCTTTCGGTCTTTCCTTCACTTCTTTCAAAGGTCCTGGGTTCAACCAGGGTTACCTTTACACTGATTCCCAGAGTGCTCTGGATATTGCTCCTGATTTTCCTGCTCAGTTGTTCCAGTTTCTTTATTTCATCAGAGAAAAACTGATCATCTACTTCAACCTGAACTTCCAGGACATCCAGATTGTTTTCCCGGTCAACGATCAGGCGATAATGGGGTTCTGTTTCTCCCATCTCCAGTAAGATACTTTCAATCTGGGAAGGAAAGACATTAACACCTCTGATTATCAGCATATCGTCACTCCTGCCCAGGCATTTTTCCATTCTAACCAGGCTTCTGCCACAACGACACTTATCATAAATCAACCTGCTTAAATCCCCTGTTCTATATCTTAAGAGAGGGAGGCCTTCTTTGGTTACAGTAGTAAAAACCAGTTCTCCCCTTTCACCTGCTGGTAAAACTTCCAGGGTTTCCGGATCAATAATTTCCGGGATAAAATGATCCTCATTAATATGTAAACCATACTGATACTCACACTCACTGGCTACCCCTGGACCTATTATTTCACTTAATCCATAAATATCAATAGCCTTAATATTTAACAATTCTTCTACCTTTTTCCGCATATTATTTGTCCAGGGTTCTGCTCCAAAAATCCCTATTTTTAGTTTTAAATTATCCCTTTTAATATTTAATTCTTCTATGGTTTCTGCCAGATATAAGGCATATGATGGGGTACAGGCCAGGATAGTGCTGCCCAAATCCTCCATCAGCTGTAATTGCTTTTTAGTATTTCCAGCTGAGATAGGAATTACCGTTGCTCCTACTTTCTCACTACCATAATGTATACCCAGGCCACCGGTAAAAAGACCATAGCCATAGGCAACATGTATATAATCATCACGCTCTACACCTGCGCTGGTTAAAATTCTGGCTACTACTTCTGACCAGACTGCAATATCCCTGCGGGTATAACCGACAACAGTAGGCTTGCCAGTAGTACCTGAAGAGGCGTGAATTCTAATTATCTCACTCATGGGTACAGCAAAAAGACCATAAGGATAATTATCTCGCAAATCCTCTTTAGTAGTAAAAGGTAAACGGGATAAATCATCTATTCCCTCTATATCCTCTGGCAGTATATTCATTTCCTGCAGTTTCCTCCGGTATAAGGGTACATTATAATATATCCTTTCTACCATTTCCTTTAATTTCTGGCCCTGCCACTCCCTCATCTCTTCTCTGGGCATTGTCTCAAACTTTTCATTCCAGATCACCTTACTATCTCCTCTCCTGGATCAGCTTATTATTTAGATTTAATTATTTTACATTTATTATAAATACAAGTTCATTATAAAGAAATTATATCCTTTTTGCAAATAATAAATCCCAGGGAAAATCTCCTGGGATCATGAGTTGTAATTATAGATATCCCTTCGAAAATGTATTAACCCAGCCTCATCTACCCAGGCAGTCCAATAAACAATCACTATGGGTATAGGCTCTTCCAGATAAACTTCCTCTGGCTCAGCTTTGTCTATGACAGAAATAATACGATTCAAATCCCAGCCTGCCTGATCTTTTAAGCAATATAAGGCCAAATCAAGGGGTTTCTCCACCCTGATACAGCCCGAACTAAAAGCCCGCTCATTATAGGCAAAAAGTTCTTTATCAGGGGTATCGTGAATATAGACCAGGTATTGATTGGGAAACATAAATTTTATTCTCCCCAACTCATTCTCCGGCCCGGCCGCCTGTTCCAGCATTAAGTCAAAATTATTCAGGTTATAAGAGTCCCAATCTATCTCTTCAGGGCTAAGCTCTTTAGCATCTTCACCCCAGCCATCAAAAACCCGGATATTTTTCCTTTCCAGATAAGCTGGATCCCTTTTAATAATGGGAATAATATCCCGGACAGTTTTTCTAATGGGAATTCTCCAGGTAGGATTAAATACAATATATTCAAGCTCATCCTGAAAAACAGGGGTTTTGCTGCCAGTATGGCCTACTATTGCCTTCATCTTCAGGACCTCTCTGCTATTTTCAATTACCTTTAGCTCATAGGCTGGAATATTGATAAGGATAAACCTATCTATATTAGTATCAAAAAGCTTGAAGATCCTCTCCTGATTCAAAAGTAATTCCTTAATTCTTGTTTCCACAGATATATTTAAAGCCGCCAGGGTTTTAGGTCCCACTACTCCATCAACTACCAGTCCATGCCGATATTGAAATTTCTTTACCGCCTCTTCCAGTTCTGCATCAAAAAGAGATAAATCCCCTTTGTTGACAGCAACAAGATCTCCTGTTATCTCCAGTCTTTTTCTTAAGGTCAAAACATGTCCGGAAATATCATCTTTCTTTAAAATAATATTAGCTGGCAGGCGGGGCCAACCGCCCTTTTCCTGAATCTGAATATATTTTTCCAGGGCATGGTTAATTCTAAAGTAATTAATTAAATTCCAGAGATTGCCCTTATAGACAGTATCCTCAGCCTTCAGGGGAAATATAGAAAAAAAGATAAAAAATAATAATAGAACTGGTATTTTTAACCTTCTCTGCACTGCTTTTCCCTCCATATCTATTTTATGAAATGGAGGGATTTTATATCCTGAATAATATAACCATTTCTATTTGAGGCAAGAGAAGAATTAAACACTTTATTCCTGCATCAAAATTCCCTCCCTGATGCATTTTAAAAATAAAGGAGAGTGATTCAGGAAATGAAGGTTAAAGAGATAATGACCAGAAATGTCTCTACCATTAGTCCAGATAGCACGATAAAAGAAGCTGCTGAAATCATGCGTAACCTGGATGTAGGTGTAGTTCCGGTCTGTCAAGGGAAAAAACCTGTTGGTATTATAACTGACAGGGATATAGTAATTAGAAATGTAGCCAAAGCAGAAGATGCCAACAAGCCAGTCAGAGAAGTAATGAGTCCCGGAATTATTTATGCAGAGCCTGATATGTCTGTTACTGAAGCCGCATATATTATGGCTGTAAGGCAGGTTAGAAGATTACCAGTCGTAGAAAATGACGAACTGGTAGGTATTGTTTCCCTGGGCGACCTGGCCCTTAATGAATTGACAGATATGGAAGCAGCCCAGGCTCTGACAGATATTTCTGTACCTGATAAGGCAAAAAAATGAAGCTAAATTGTTCCAGTATATTTTTAAAACAGCTCCACACACTATTAATAGAAACTGCAAAAGGAGGTGCAAATCTTTGGGTACAGGCCAAAAAAGTAACACCCTAATTAATCCCTTAGCTGCCCAGGCTATGGAAAAATTCAAGTATGAAGTTGCCAGTGAGCTAGGTATCCAGATTCCACAAAGCGGTTATTATGGAAATATGACCACCAGAGATACCGGCGCTATCGGCGGCCACATGGTAAGAAAGATGATTGAAGCTTACCAAAATTCATTAGCAAATCAATCAGGCCAATTTTAATAAGCAGGACTTATCTATAATAAATACAATTTAAGAATTAATAGAGTTTAAGACGAAAAAATAAAACCTCCAGGTAGATAAGCTAATCTATCTACTTTGGAGGTATTTTTATGGGTAAACACTATCTAATATAGTATTTTGTAGACCTATGTATGGTTGGCTAAAATAATGGTCTCCACTCTATTACGCCCATTTTTTTTAGCCTGATACATTGCCTTATCTGCAATTGTAATCATTTTTTCGCAATCTGCACTTGCCTCGGCTTCTTTATAGGCCATTCCTATACTGATAGTAATCTTGATTATTTTATCATCAATTCTGTATTCAAATTCTTCAATAGAACTTCTTATCCTCTCACATACAAGTAAGGCATTAGCAAAACTTATATCCTGTAAAATAATTCCGTATTCTTCTCCCCCGTATCTGCCTACAATATCACTTTTCCGCGAATTGATCTCCAGAGTTCTGGCTACCTGTTCAATAATTCTATCCCCCACCCTGTGGCCATATGTATCATTTACTTTCTTAAAATGGTCAATATCTAACATAAGAAAAGCTAGAGATGTCTTATATCGTTGAGCTTTATTACACTCTTTTTCCAGGAGTTCCAACAAAAGAGTATGGGTATAGAGGCCAGTCAAACCATCCCTCATAGCCATATCCTGGAGCTGTTTCTGCTGTTCACAATATTCCAGTGCTGCTGAAAGCCTTGCCAGGACCTCCATCTTATCAATGGGCTTTTTTATATAATCAAAAGCACCTAGTTCAAAGGCCCTTTTCAAATCCTCCCCATCTGTCTTTGCTGTAACCATGATGATAGGAATATCCCTGGTTTCCGAATCTTCTTTCAATAACTGGCAAACACTAAATCCATCTTTCTCCGGGATCATAATATCCAATAAAACAGCATCTACCTTAAGTTCCTTGGCCTTTTCCACTACTCCTTTACCTTCACCATGGGTATAAACCCTATATCTCTCTTCCTCCAGGATTTTCTCCAATGTTTTCAAATAATAAAGATCATCTTCAACAACCAGTATTTTATAAGCCACCTCTATCATCCTTTTATAAGATATGTTGTTTGAAAATACTTTATCATTACATAATATTCGACACAATTGTTTTTTTTCCTTTATTTTTTACATATACTTTCTAATTCCGGTATTTTTCTGAGAAATATCAATTAAGCTTTAACAGCACTAGAAAAAACAAAAAAAGACCATAAAATATGGCCCCTAAATTTGTTTCTGCTTTTTAATACTTAATTTTATGCTCCATTAATTTACAGTAGCTATAGATTTATTTCTTTTCCCCATGCTTTTTACAAAATTATAATATCAATAATATTATCTGCCACTAAGCGTTTATTATCTAGATACAGATAATTACCCTTTAAACTTATCCTTCCTTCATATTGCCGGATACGATGATTTTCATAATAAAAAATCTTGACTTCTGCCTGAAATTGCACTACTTCCCTAATCAAGCTGTCCAGCTTTTCCAGTTGCTGTTCATCCAGGACAGGCTTCTCTATATCCTTATCCCGTTCATATAATTCCCTTAATTTCTCCCTGTGCTCTGTTAACATTAGTGATGTCCACTTAATATTTCCCCGGTCTTTAATCATCAATAACATCTCCCTTAAAGAATAGTTCATCTTATTTTACCATACATTTGTTCGGTTGTGAAGGGAGGTTTTTTCTTTTTTACTGGAATATCCTGGCAATCTTCTCGATTACCTCTGCTCTTTTAAAGGGTTTTAGTAAAACATCTTTAATTCCCAGGTTAATAGCATCCATTATTAACCATTCCTGACCCATAGCAGTACAGATAATTATATTTGCATCTTTATCATAATTGATAATTGTCCTGGATGCCTCTATTCCGTCAAGATTGGGCATTGTTATATCCATAGTTACCAATTCAGGTTTTAGCTCTTTATATTTTTCAATGGCATCTTTTCCATCCCCGGCTTCCCCTATTACCTCATATCCAGCATCGATTAGAATGTTTTTAAGCATTGCTCTCATAAAGGCTGAATCATCAACAACAAGGATTTTTCTGGACACTTTGCCGACCTCCTGTAACATTAATTTCATTAAAAATATTCCATTAATTATTAAGAAGGTAACCAAATGATGAAAAAACCTATGATTATCATCATATGCTTAAGGTATAGATAGCAATGACAACCCCTGCAGACAGAATGTATAACCCCTATTAAATTTATCAGGTTTTAACTATAAAAATATTATAACATACTTATTTTCAAAACAGCAACTTGTATCCAGGGAATTTTATCTCTTTCTTACTTAAATTTATATTAAAAAGTTAAGTTAATAACTTAAAAGGAAAAACCCTGGAAGGAAATTCCTTCCAGGGCTCTGAATTGCTTAAGCATCATAGGCCTGTATATATAATTCTTTCAATTCATTGATCAAAGGATATCTGGGGTTGGTTCCTGTACATTGGTCATCAAAGGCCAGTTCGGCCATTTCGTCAAGTTTCTTGTAGAAAGCATCCTCTGGAATTCCTACTGCCTTTATACTTGTGGGAATATCAACTTCTTCCTTCAATTCTTCTATAGCCTGAATCAATAATTCTACTTTCTCATCTTCTGTTTCCCCGCCCAATCCCAGGTGGTCAGCTATTTTGGCATAATTGGTCTTGGCCAGTGGGTATTTATACTGAGGAAAAGCTGTTTGTTTTACAGGTATATCTGTTGCATTATATCTGATCACAGGATTGATCAGGAGAGCATTGGCCAGGCCATGTGGTATATCGAAGGTTGAACCCAGCTTGTGGGCCATGGAATGGCAGATACCAAGAAAGGCATTGGCAAAGGCCATTCCGGCAGTTGTGGCCGCGTAATGCATCTTCTCTTTCGCTTTCCTATCCTTTGAGCCATTCTTATAAGAAGAAGGCAGATATTTAAAAACCAGCCTGATGGCCTCCAGGGCCAGACCCCTTGTATATTCATTGGAGAGGACCGAAACATAAGCCTCGATAGCATGGACCAGGGCATCAATACCGGAATAGGCTGTTAAATGGGCTGGCATTGTTAAGACCAATTCCGGGTCTATTATGGCCATGTCCGGTGTTAACTCATAGTCAGAAATAGGATATTTAATTCCTGTCTTATCATCAGTAACAACTGCAAAGGGTGTTACTTCAGAGCCAGTACCGGAGGTAGTGGGAATGGCTACAAAATAGGCCTTTTTGCCCAGTTCCGGGAACTTATAGATCCTCTTCCTGATATCCATAAAGGTCATAGACAATTCTTTAAACTCTGCTTCTGGATGCTCATATAATAACCAGGCGATCTTGGCTGCATCCATGGGGGATCCGCCCCCCAGAGCAATGATTATATCTGGCTGAAAACTATTCATCTGCTTAACGGCTTTTCTTACAGTTGAAATAGTTGGATCAGGCTCTACTTCTGCAAAGAGCTGATAATCTATCCCGATAGAATCCAGTTCTTCAGTTACCCGGTCAGTATAACCCAGTTTGTAAAGGGGAGCATCTGTCATAATAAAAGCTCTTTTTCTTCCTTCCAGCTCTTTTAAAGCCATTGGCAGTGAACCGTATTTAAAATATATCTTTTCGGGAACCCTGAACCAGAGCATATTTTCTTCTCTTTCAGCAACTGTTTTTATATTCATTAGATGTTTTACCCCCACATTCTCACTTACTGAATTACCTCCCCAGGAACCACAGCCAAGTGTTAAAGAAGGTTCTAACTTAAAATTATATATATCTCCTATAGCACCCTGGGAAGAAGGCATATTAATCAAAATACGGCCTGTCTTCATTCTGGAGGCAAAATAGTCCTTCCGTTCAGTATTAATGGGGTCTGTATATAAAACAGAAGTATGACCAAAGCCGCCAAATCTAACCAGGTCTACTGCTTTATCTACAGCCTGAGCAAAGTTTTTAGCCCTGTACATGGCCAGAGTCGGTGATAATTTCTCATAAGAAAAGGCTTCTCCCTCACCAATCTCTTCTACTTCTGCAATTAAAACCTTTACCTTTTCCGGAACATTAACTCCTGCTAATCTGGCTATATCATAGGCAGTCTGGCCAACTATCTCTGGGTTTATCGAGCCATTGACAATCAAGACCTTAGCTACCTTTTCTTTTTCCTCAGCAGAGAGTATATAGGCACCACGATCGATAAACTCCTGTTTTACCTTATCATATACTTCATCCAGAACTGTAACTGATTGTTCCGAAGCACAGATTACTCCATTGTCAAAGGTCTTGCTCATCAGAATTGAACTTACAGCCATTTTAATATGGGCAGTTTCATCAATTATAGCCGGTGTATTACCAGCACCTACACCAATAGCCGGTTTTCCCGAAGAATAGGCAGCTCTAACCATACCAGGGCCACCGGTAGCAAGAATCATATTTATATCCTTATGTTTCATCAAGGTCTGGGATAATTCAATGGAAGGTTCATCAATCCAGCCAATAATATTAGCTGGTGCTCCCGCTTCTACTGCTGATTCCAGAACAATTCTGGCTGCTTCAACAGTACATCTTTTAGCCCGGGGATGGGGTGAAAAAATAATGGCATTTCTTGTCTTTAATGCCAGAAGGGCTTTAAAAATAGTAGTTGAGGTCGGGTTAGTAACAGGAACTATACCGGCTATAATACCAATAGGTTCAGCAATCCTTTTTACACCATAAAAGTCATCATCTTCAAGAACTCCACAGGTCTGTTCATTACGGTATTTATTGTAGATAAACTCAGAAGCAAAGTGATTTTTTATTACCTTATCTTCTACTATGCCCATACCGGTATCTTCAACAGCCAATTTTGCCAGGGGAATTCTTTTATCATTTGCTGCAATGGCTGCCCGCCGGAAAATCTCATCTACCTGTTCCTGACTATATGTGGCATACTCCAACTGAGACTTTTTTACTCTGCGAATCAATTCTTCCAACTCTTCTAAACTTGTAACCTTAAAGATATTGTTCATGAAAAACCTCCTTATAATGTTATTGGCAATTGCATACTTGCCATCTTATTGAAATGAAATACACCAAGTGCTTCTAGTGCTTATTATGCTTTGTGAAATTTTTAACATCTTTTTTGACTTATAAAAATTATTTCATTTCTTAATTTAATATTATCAGAGGAGCCAGCAAGAGGCAAACCTGTTATTCCCCCTATTTCACCTCATTTCCTTCATTTTCTTTAGTTATCTTAATTTTTTATCATATACCATAGTATTATTATCTGTTTTCTTCATTTTATTCCTATAATAAAACACCTCTATAATGTTATATTTTTCACAACTAACATTGGCCAGAAAGTATGTTATAATTAAGTAGAAATGCCTGGTATTTAGAACATTTAAAAACTAAGCTAAAATAAGGAGGAGTAAAATGAAAAATTATGAACACAGAAAAGGCAGTGTTAAAATTAAGGTTTTTACTGAAAACAAAACCCCTTTACAAAAACAGGAATTAAACATCAAACAAAAAAACCACCACTTCCTCTTTGGCTGTAATGGTTTTGAAATTATTCCTTATGCCAATGAGCAACTGGCAGGAACAGCCAAAGCAGAAACAGAAAAATACATTGAGCGCTTCCTAGACTTATTTAACTTTGTAACCCTCCCTTTCTACTGGGGACAGTTTGAACCAGAACAGGGTAAACCCAGAACCAAAGAGTTAATCAATACAGCCAGGTGGTGTAAAGAACATAATCTGGTCACCAAAGGCCATCCCTTAAGCTGGCATACCCTGGCTCCTGGCTGGTTACTGGATATGAGTAATAAAGAAATACTTAGGACACAGATTAAGAGAATAGAGCGAGATGTAAAGGATTTTTCAGGATTAGTAGATATGTGGGATGTAATTAATGAGGTAGTAATTATGCCTATCTTCAATAAATATGACAATGGCCTTACCCGGGTTTGTAAAGAACTGGGCAGAATTAATCTTATCAAAACAGTCTTTGAAGCAGCCCGGTCCACTAATCCAAAGGCTACTCTTATTTTAAATGATTTCGATATTTCACCAGCCTATGATATCCTGATTGAAGGCTGTCTGGAAGCAGGAATAGAGATTGATATTATTGGTATACAATCTCATATGCATCAGGGCTATTGGGGAATAGAAAAAACCCAATGGGTACTGGAACGTTTTTCCCGTTTTAATATTCCCATCCACTTTAGTGAAGTATCACTGGTTTCTGGTGAGATCATGCCACCCCACTATGATGATCTTAATGATTTTCAAGTAGAGGAGTGGCCCAGTACTCCAGAAGGGGAAGAAAGACAGGCCAGAGAAGTAGTGGAATTCTATAAAACCCTTTTTGCCCACCCCCTGGTTGAGGGTATAACCTGGTGGGATTTGCTGGATGGCCAGTGGCTTAAGGCACCTTCTGGTCTAATTCGGGAAGATTATTCCCCCAAACCAGCCTATGAAGAGTTACAGAATTTAATCAAAAAGGAATGGTGGACCGAAGATATTAGCCTGGTGACTGACCAGGAAGGCCAGGTGGAATTTACCGGTTTTCTCGGTGAATATGAAATAGCCTTTGGTGATAAAAAGGCCAACTTTTCCTTAAAGGATAAAGCAGAAAAAGAAATTTCAATTTATCTATAAATTCTTTAATAAGGGTTCAGGGTTAAATTGCTTTAGCTCTGAACCCTGCTTTTTTACATAGAAAATTTAAATATCCTGGCTAATTAGATTCTAATAAACAATATTACTTCCCCTGTATTTGAGATAAAAATCTCCTACCTGATTTACATAAATAAAATATTTTTTTAATATAAATAACTATAAACAGATTAATATACAAAAATAAGAAAATAATTCCCCTGTATTAATATTTGTAATTATCCTAATATGGTAAATCTTCAGATAAAATTCAGATTAGCATGTTACAATAAAAAAAACGAAGTGGGGCTTTTCATTTAATAATACAGGGGAATTAAATGAAAAGTAAAAAACAAAAAAGGAGTGTATGTAATGAAAAAGGGTTTAACAATTTTATTAACTCTGCTTCTAGTGTTGGCAATGTCAAGTGTCGCTTTCGCAGCAAAAGGCAAAATAGGGGTTGCTATGCCGACCCAAAGTTTGCAACGTTGGAATCAAGATGGGGCTAACATGAAGGCTCAATTAGAAGCTGTTGGTTATACCGTCGATTTACAGTATGCCAACAACAATGTAGCTACCCAGATCTCCCAGCTTGAAAATATGATACTGGGTGGGGTTGATGTGCTTGTTATTGCTTCCATTGATGGTAGTGCTCTGGGTACAGTTCTGGAAACAGCAAAGCTGGAAGGGATCCCAGTTATAGCCTATGACCGCCTGATTATGGAAACTGATGCTGTTACCTATTATGCTACTTTTGACAACTATATGGTTGGAACCATTCAGGGTACATATATAAGAGATGCTCTGAAGCTGGATACAAGAGAAGAACCTGCTTATATGGAATTCTTTGGCGGTTCACCAGATGATAATAATGCCCGTTATTTCTTCGGTGGTGCCTGGGATGTTATAGAACCTTATATCAAGAGTGGTAAAGTAATAGTACCTTCTGGCCAGACTGCTTTCGAACAGATTGCAACCATGAACTGGGATTCTGCCAATGCCCAGGCCAGAATGGATAACCTGATTGCTGCCCATTATTCTGCAGGCCAAAGACTGGATGCAGTTCTCTGTAGCAACGACTCTACAGCCCTGGGTGTAACTAACTCACTGATCGGTGCCGGTTTTGAAAAAGATAACTTCCCCTATATAACCGGCCAGGATTGCGATATAGCTAATGTTAAAAATATATTAGCCGGTTACCAATCCATGTCTATCTTTAAAGATACCCGTACCCTGGCTGCCCAGGTAGTTAAAATGGTAGAAGCCATCATGAGCGGGGAAGAACCAGAAATTAACAATACAACTGACTATCATAATGGTGTAAGGATTATTCCTACCTATCTCTGTGAACCTGTATTTGCTGATATTAACAATTACAAAGAATTATTAATCGATAGTGGATATTATACTCCTGATCAATTAGGCCTATAAATTTAGATATACAAATACGGCAGATGGGAGTCTTCTCCCATCTGTCTCTTAAATAGGGAGGATATTTAGCTATGAAGAAAACACTGCTGGAAATGCGTAACATTACCAAAGAATTTCCTGGTGTAAAAGCCCTGGATAATGTAAATATCACTGTGCAGGAAGGTGAAATACACGCTATAGTAGGGGAAAATGGTGCCGGCAAATCTACCCTGATGAATGTCTTAAGCGGTATTCATCCCTATGGCAGCTATACAGGAGATATCTATTTTGAAGGACAAGAGTGCCGCCACCTGAATATAAAGGATTCAGAACGGCTGGGGATTGTAATTATCCACCAGGAATTAGCCCTGGTTCCTTACTTATCCATTGGAGAAAATATGTTTTTAGGTAATGAACAACACAGGTATGGGGTAATCGACTGGGATCAAACCTATCGAAAAGCAAAAGATTATCTGCTTATGGTTGGGCTGGAGGAGGATCCACGTACTTTAATCAAAGATATCAGTATTGCCAAACAACAATTGGTGGAAATCGCCAAAGCCCTTGCTAAAAATGTACGCCTGCTGATACTGGATGAACCTACCTCTTCTCTCAATGAGCAAGACGCCCGTAAGGTTCTTGACCTGATATTGAAATTGCGCCAGGAGGAAGGTATTACATCCATTATTATATCCCATAAATTAGATGAGATTGAATATTGTGCAGACCGGATTACCATAATCCGGGATGGTTGTACTGTTGAGACTCTTGATAAAAAACTGGATAATGTGACTGAGGAAAGAATAATCCGGGGAATGGTTGGGCGGGAAATGTCCAGTCGTTTTCCCCAGCGTGAAAATACAATACAGGACGAAGTGGCCTTTGAAGTAAAAAATTGGACAGTATATCATGAGCTCTACACAGAAAGAAAAGTGGTAGACAATGTATCCCTCAATGTAAAAAAAGGTGAAGTAGTTGGTATTTATGGCTTAATGGGTTCTGGCAGGACTGAATTGGCCATGTCCATTTTTGGCCAGGCCTATGGAAGTAATATTACTGGTACAATTGTTAAAAATGGTGAAGTTCTGGAGTTAAACTCTATAGCAGAGGCTATTACCAGCGGTATCTCCTATGTTACAGAAGACCGTAAAGAAAACGGTCTCCTCCTGGGCAGCAGCATCATGCACAACATCACCCTGCCCAGAATGGATTTTGTCTCCAAAGGTGGCCGGATTGATAAATATCTGGAAAGAAAAACTGCCGATAATTACCGGCAAGTTTTAGATATCAAGGCTCCTAATGTCGAAGTATTTGTTAATAACTTATCTGGTGGTAATCAACAAAAGGTGTTATTGGCCAAATGGATTTATTCCAGACCAGATGTTCTGATTCTGGATGAGCCTACCCGGGGTGTGGATGTGGGAGCCAAGTACGAAATTTATGAAATAATTAATGACCTGGCCAGTCAAGGCAAGGCAATCCTGCTTATATCATCAGAATTAACTGAAATCCTTGGCATCTGTGACCGGATCTATGTTATGAATGAAGGGAAAATAATCGATGAGGTCCTTCAAGGAGAAGCAACACAGGAAAGTATTATGAATGCCATTATGCAGGCAAGTAAAGGGGGAAATTGAGTATGGGCTGGAAAACTTCTATTCGTAAAAATCTAAGGCAATATATGATGCTTATAGTACTGGTAGGTATTATTATTTTCTTCCAGGTCTTAACTAAAGGCACTTTATTGAAACCCATGAATGTTTCTAATCTGATTTTTCAGAATGCCTATGTAGTCATTTTGGCTGTCGGAATGCTACTCTGTATACTGACCGGGGGAAATATTGACCTTTCAGTAGGATCAGTGGTAGCCTTAATTGGTGCCTGTGCAGGTACCTTTATCATTACCTGGGGGTGGAATCCACATCTTTCCATCCTACTATCCTTGCTGATTGGCATAGCTATCGGAGTCTGGCAGGGCTTCTGGATTGCTTATGTCAGGATTCCTGCTTTTATCGCTACCCTGGCCGGGATGCTTGTCTTCAGGGGATTAACCCTGATTATGCTAAAAGGCTTAACCCTGGCTCCTTTCCCCCAGGAATATCTGGCCTATTCTACTGGCTTTATTCCTGATATATTGCCAGGGGTTAATTTATTTGGTGTCCGGAATCCTACCTCCTTATTATTGGGTATACTGACCGCCCTGATCTTTTCTATTATCCAAATTCACAGCTATAGATCCCGTAAAAAGAAAGGATATCTGGTAGAAAGTCCTGTGGCCCTGGGAATCAAATTATTAATTATATCTGCTGCTATCATTTGGTTATTTTATATTCTGGCCAATTACCGTGGTGTTCCAATGGTTTTCATCATCCTCGGGATCATACTGATTGTATATAGCTATTTCACTTCTTCTACAGTAATAGGCCGACACTTATATGCCATGGGGGGCAATGAAAAGGCTGCCCGTCTTTCAGGAGTTAAGACAAGACAGCTGCTTTTTCTGGTTTATGTAAATATGGCTTTCCTGGCTTCAGTAGCTGGAATTGTATTTTCTGCCCGTTTAAATTCTGCCTCTCCCCAGGCAGGCCAATCTTTTGAATTAGATGCTATAGCAGCCTGCTTTATAGGTGGTGCCAGTGCTACCGGAGGTATAGGAACAGTAGGTGGTACACTAATAGGGGCTTTAATCATGGGCATACTGAATAACGGAATGTCTATCATGGGGATTAGCTCCAATGTGCAACAGGTAGTTAAGGGCCTTGTTCTCCTGGCTGCAGTTGCCTTTGATGTTATCAGTAAACAGAATATAAAATTTGCTTTTCTGTCAAGACTCCGTCCCAAAAAGAAAGAGGAAACTGATCTTATTCAGGAAAGTGCCAATGCCTGATAATTTATATCAAGTCTTATAGATACAAAAAATACTACTGCAAAATTACTGCAGTAGTATTTTTATTTTAAGCCTCCATTTTATAGCCAATTCCTCTCACAGTCACTATTCTTACTTTTGATTCTATTTGTTTCATTTTTTTACGGAGTGAAGCAATATGAGCTTCCAGTGTGTTATAACAGACATTTTCATCAAAAGGCCATATTTTAGATATAAGCATCTCTTTGCCAAGAACCTGGTCTGGGTTGTAGATAAAGAGCTTCATTAATTGAAATTCTTTCTGGGTTAAACATTCTTTTCTTTTCTGGGAAGACAACTCTATACTGGATAAATTTAAAGTTAAATCAGCATAAGAAACCCTTTCTCCTTTCAGTAAAGAAGAACATTTTCTCCGCTGAAGAGCCCTCATTCTGGCCAGTAGTTCTCCTGGATGAAAAGGTTTAGTTATGTAATCATCTGCTCCTGCATCCAGGGCCTTAATTATAGTTCCTTTCTCCTTCTCAGAAGATAAAACCAGGACCGGAACTGGATTACCTTTTTCCCACAGATATTTTACAAGTTCAAGGCCATCCATATCCGGCAAATTAAGCTCCATAATTACCAGATCATAGTTATTAGTCATAATGTGCTGGATACCTGCTATACCCTCGTGAACATAATCTACAGTAATTCTTTCCTCTTCAAAAGTACTTTTTAAGGATTCACAAAGATAAATATCACTATCAATGATTAGAACATTGATCATAAACACCCCCAGTACTTTAACCACTTCCTAAATCAAACACCTTAGAGCAGTATAGGAATCCTTGCATAGGATATAAACCATTATTTCAGATAAAGTTCTGTTATTTCCCAGTTTTTTTAGTTAAATATGAAAGTAAATGCATAACTCCACAAATAATATTAAGAAAACCACAAAGGAAAAAGGGTACCATGTAAGAAATTGCACAAATATCTCCAGCTAACTCCGTGTGATAGATTGCCCAAAATATTGAGACAAGCCCTATAGCAAAGAAAAAAGAAAGAAAGGCAAAATAACCCCAGCGCCTCTTTTTATAAAAATTCCAGAGGGCCAGAAGTGGATATAAAACTAATAAAAAACAAAAGAAAAGGTAATCCATATTATTCCTTTCTCCTTTCTATTTATGATGCCAAATCTATAATCTATTAGCCGGATTTTACCTTATTTATCTTATTCTTGCTAAATGCTAAAAAACCTTCTAGAATTTTGATAACTTTATAAAACAAGAATATTCTTCTTTCCATAATCCTATCTTCTTTAATACAAAAAATATTATATAGCATATAAAAAAACAGCCTATCAGCTTCTGATAGACTGTTATTTTACAAATCATCAAGATAAAAAAAATGGTAGACCATCGGGGACTCGAACCCCGAACCCCCTGATTAAGAGTCAGGTGCTCTAGCCAGTTGAGCTAATGGTCTATAATGGGGTGGGTGATGGGACTTGAACCCACGACCTCAGGAGCCACAATCCTGCGCTCTAGCCTGCTGAGCTACACCCACCATATTATATTTTCTGCCACTTCATCAGTATATGAGTAAATACTCCTAATGTCAATGAAAAATATTGACAAAACAAATGGCGCGCCTGAGAGGATTCGAACCTCTGGCCTACGGATTAGAAGTCCGTTGCTCTATCCTGCTGAGCTACAGGCGCAAATGGAGCGGGAGACGAGATTCGAACTCGCGACCCTCAGCTTGGAAGGCTGATGCTCTAGCCAACTGAGCTACTCCCGCATAAATGGTCGGAGCGAAAGGATTTGAACCTTCGACCCCCTGTTCCCAAAACAGGTGCGCTACCAAACTGCGCCACGCTCCGACATATATAAGTTTATACTATCAAAATACTGAACTGGCAGCAAGTATTAGTATAACTTAAATCCCCTCTTTGGTCAAAAAGCATTCCAGTTTATTTTTAGCCATTTTCCATGTTTATAGCCAATCAGTCTATTTTATCTAGCTATACCTCCTTTTTACTTCTGTTTTCATTTTTTCTAGTGCTACTGCCCGGTGGCTTATCTGATTTTTAACCTTCAGGGGTAATTCTGCCATGGTCTTTTTATAATCCGGGAGATAGAAGATAGGATCATAACCAAAACCATTTTCCCCTTTTGCCTCTAATTGGATAATACCTTCACACCGTCCCTCTACCACTATCTCCTCTCTGCTAACTGGATCTACCAGAGCCATAACACAGATAAAAGCAGCTTTTCTCTTCTCTGCCGGTAATCCCTTTAACTTTTCTATTAATTTCAGGTTATTCTCTTCATCACTGGCCTTTTCCCCTGCATATCTGGCAGAATATATTCCCGGCTCACCACCAAGGTATTCCACTACCAGGCCTGAATCATCGGCCAGGCTTAATAAACCAGTCTGTTCTGCCCTAAGCCTGGCCTTTTTTAAAGCATTGGCTGTAAAGCTATCTCCATCTTCTATTACTTCCTCTAAATCCGGAAATTCATCTAGACCCACTATCTCCAGTTTAATACCATTTATATTCCCCAAAAAGCTCTTAATCTCTCTGATTTTTCCCGGGTTGGCACTGGCCACTAAGAGTTTTCTAGCCATTAATCATCTTCCTCCAGGCTCTTTTTTTGCATGGTTATTAATTGCCTTATTCCCTCTTCTGCCAGATCCAGAAGAGCCTCCATTTCTTCCCGGGAAAAGGATTTCTTTTCAGCAGTACCCTGTATTTCTATCAAACGGCCTTCCTCTGTCATAACAATATTCATGTCAACTTCAGCCTGGGAATCTTCTTCATAACAGAGATCCAGTAGTAATTCTCCATTGACCATCCCAACACTGATAGCAGCAAGATAAGCCTTTAATGGAGATTCCTCTATGCTTCCTTCTTTAATCAGATAATTTATGGCATCAACCAGGGCAACATAAGCACCTGTTATAGCAGCTGTTCTGGTTCCACCATCAGCCTGAATAACATCACAATCAATCCAGATAGTTCTCTCGCCCAACTTCTCCAGATCAACTACAGCCCGGAGGGCCCGGCCTATTAGTCGCTGTATCTCACTGGTTCTTCCACCGATTCTCCCTTTGGCAGATTCCCTGATAGTTCTATTATGGGTTGAACGGGGTAATAGGGAATACTCTGCTGTTAACCAGCCAGTATTCTGCCCCCTCAAAAAATGGGGGACATTTTCATCAATAGAAACATTACATAAAACCTTAGTATCCCCTATTTCTATAAGGACAGAACCTTCCGCATACTTGGTAAAATTCCTCGTAATTTTTATAGGCCGAAGCTCATTATTCTCCCGTTGGTCTACTCGTAAAGCTGCCATAAAGATTACACACCTTTCTATATCTGCTTTAATCTAAGCTATTCTGTATTAATATATGTAATTAGTAGAAAAAAATAGGTTCACAAATTATAATGTAATGATATCCTATTTTAAGGAAGAAGTCAAAAACCTAGTAGTCTTTGCTCCTGGCCCATTTAATTAACTCTTTTAAATTAACATTTTTCCCATACATTAACATACCAATACGGAATAGTTTTGCTGCCAGTATCATCAATATATAGGTAAAAACAAGTAATAAGGCAAAGGTAGCAATAATTTCTTTAGCAGGTGGTGTTGAAAAGCCCAGACGGATCATCATGGTTGTTGGTGTGAAAAAGGGAATATAGCTTAAAACCTTACTTAGAACCCCTCCAGGATTCTGCATTATTGAAGTTGTAAAATAAATAGGGATAAGTGGTATCAGCATTATGTAACCTGCAGACTGATTTCCTGATTGGGCATCCTTTGTGCTGGCACCAATAATAGCATTAAGGCCAGCTATGATGGCAAAGCAGAAAAATACATAGAGTAAGATCAGGATGATCTTAAAAGTAAACATACTGGCCAGGAGTTTGGGATCTATTAACAGGATTAATAGGACAGCTACCAGGAGCCAGATTAAAATCTGAACCATACTTATCAAGGCATAAGCTATAATCTTCCCAAACATCAGAGCCCTGGCTGAAATAGAAGATAAGATTATTTCTACTATCCTGTTAGTCTTTTCGGTAATTATACTCTGTAATAGGATGCTGCCGGATAAAAACACAGCAAAAAACATAAACATAGCCATGAAAAAGGGCAGGATGATACCGAAAGAAAACTCCTCTTCTTCCTCTCCCTTAATAAGCCTATTAATTATCCGTACATTAGCTGTTAATTCCTTTATTTCCAGGGATGAATAACCTTTATCAACAAGCCTTTTATTTACCAGGATATCTGTCAAGATATTTTTGATAAAATCTGTTTCCAGACCACTGATTTCTTTAAAGAAATAATAAACTTCATTTGTTTCAACTACATTCTCTGGAATATGGAGAATAGCATCATAGTCTCCTTCCTGGAAGGTTTTTTCTATCTCAGCCAGGCTATCAGGGGAAATAAATTCTGCCTGATATTCATGATGGGTAAAGTTTTCCTCAAGCATTGTAGTCATAAAATCTGTCTCATCTACAATAGCCAGATTAAGGTTGGAACCATCGACATCCCGCATGGTAAAATAAGAAACAACACCGGTAATAAGTACTATAATTATGGGAAAAACAAAAGTCAAAAACAAAAATGTCTTATTTTTAATCCCTTTGGTAAACTCCCACTGTGCAACCCTCAATATATCCCTCACTTTTACAGCACCTCCCTATTAACTGTTGCTACAAAAATATCGTGTAATGGCGGTTTTAAAATAGATAACTCATCTATATCCACATCCTCTGGCAGCATTTCTAATATATTGTCAAAAGAAAGATTCCCCAGTACCTGAAAGGAGGCTGCCTTACCATTTACCTGTAAATTTAAAACCTTATTATTTCCCTTAAGATTAAAATCACTTATTTCCTTCCTGCTTTTAAGGCTTACTGTCCTGATACCCTTATCCTTTATATCCTCCAAAGCCCCATATAAGACCCTTTCTCCTTTATTAATCATAAAGATTCTATCACATAATTCTTCTACCAGATTCATCTGATGGGAAGAAAGAAGAATGGTAATCCCAGCTGCTGCCAGTTCCCTGATTATTTCTTTAAATAGATTCTGGTTAACAGGATCCAGGCCAGAAAAAACCTCATCCAGGACCAGTAAAACAGGATTATGTATAACTGAAATAATAAACTGGACCTTTTGCTGCATGCCTTTGGATAGCTCCTCCATTTTATTTCTGGCATAGTCCTTTAAGCCCATTTTCTCCAACCAGTTCATAGCCCTTTCTTCTGCTTCTCCCTTTTTTAAACCCTTTAGCCTGGCAAAATAAACTATGGTCTCCAGGACTCTGGTATCATCATAGGTACCTCGTTCTTCCGGCAAATAACCGATTCTTTTCTTGTCAATAATATAATCCCTGTCAAAACGAATCAACCCAGAATCAGGCTGAAAAATACCCATGATCATTCTGATAACAGTTGTTTTACCAGCACCATTTGGTCCCAATAAACCTAAAATCTCCCCCTTTTTGACCTCAAAGGAGATGTCCTTGACTACTTGATTTTGGCGAAAGCTTTTATTAATTCCCTCTACTTTTAATACATACTCTGACAATTTTCAATACACCACCTTTATTAATTTCTAATACTTACAGATTATGTCAGTTATGCCTTTTAAAAAAGTCAGCACTTAAGCTCTTTAAAAGGGCTGACTTGATGTAAAAGCTTATTATATTTTCCTGATTGTATTTTTCATCAATCTTAAGGCTGTTTCCGGCTCTACTTCTGCCAGGAGGCCTGCTGCTGCCAGGATATATTCCTGGTCCACCAGTATTTCTGCCTGCCCCGGGGCCAACAATTCCGGATCATTCTGATTATTATATAAAGCCCCGGAAATTATGGACCCGGGATCCTGATTATAAACAATTACTCCCCCTGTGCCGATAAGATACTTAACTGTAGTCAAATCCTTTCCTTCCTGTATAAAACCAGTACCCAGAGGAGTATATATGGTCCTTAATCTTCCTACATGCCTTCCTGCTGCAATCCTTACAGCCTGAAAGGCCAGAAATCTTTCAAGCTCTTTTTCCCATCCTGCTGTCAGTGTTTCGGTCTTCTGACTTAAATTCAGCATTAAAGCCTGAAATTCCTCTTTTCCTATTTCCAGTTCTTTTAATTTTTCTTCCAGTAATTCCTCTCCAATTGCCTCCAATAAAGAAGAAAGACTATAACGGATTCCCAGATCCCCTTCTACAGTCCTTTTCTGGTAAGGCTCCTCCAGCCCCTGATAAAAAACATTCTTCTTTGCTTTTCCTGCAGCAATAGAATATATATCAGTTGTTGCCCCACCGGGATCCACTACCATTAATTCCCCTAGGCCGGTTTCGGCTGCAAAGCCATCAGCCAGTAAGGCTGCGGCCTTTAATACTGCAGAAGGAGTAGGCATAATTATACCATCAATATATTTATTGACTACATCTAAACCCTTGGCATTAATAATCTTCTCCAGGAATATTTTTCTAATCATTTCCCGGGCTGGCTCTATATTCAATTTATCCAATTCTGGCATAACATTTTCTGTAAGATATACCTCTTTACCGGCCCGCAATAAAATATCCTCAGCCTCTGCTGAAGCAGTTTTATTGCCGGCAACTATTATCGGCTGCTGGAGGGGTAATTCTGCTAACTTAGAGGCATTTCTGAGCAGGTTTTCTCTATTTCCTCCATCTGTTCCACCAGTTAATAATATCAGATCAGGATTCTTTTCTAAAATACCGGCCAGATCCTCTGCATTAAGTTCATAGCTATAGGTCTGGAGTACTTTACTGCCTGCTCCCAGGGCTGCCCTTTTTGCTGCTTCTGCGGTCATTCTGGGTACAAAACCAATAGCAATTATTTTAAGACCACCGGCAGCACTGCTACAGGCCAATTTGTATCTGGCCTTTTCCCAGCCTGGTAGCTGTTCTAAAACCTTACTTAAACCTATATTTACTCCTGCAGCAATTGTAGTAGGATATTGAGCTCGGGCAAGTAATTCTGCCCGGGCCAGATCTACCAGAGAAGCCTTGGTAAAGGTGCTGCCAATATCAATTAATAAAGCTGTACCCATTTCTATCACCTTATTGGTTCTCCTGAAGAAATTGAACTTAGTCTTTTATTAAGTTCTGGTCAGCCTCCAGAGCCACAGATATGTCCAGATGGCCGGCCAGGGTTTCAATCTCTTGCCCCTCTACCAGGATTTTTGCATAATCAATCTCCGGAAACTGGGTAATGGTATTAACTATAGAATAGATAGTCATAATTTCCCCTGTACTACCACCCCAGTGATTATCAACAAGGGCCTGGTTAAAATCCAGATAAGCAGTCTTCCCCTCTATCCTTATATTCCGGATCCTTACCCCTGCCGGAATAGTGGCATTCAATTCCTTTGACTCCGGTCCTTTGATTAGTTCAGTGATAGTTTCTATATATTTATTGGATTTTCCTGCATCAATCTTGCGTAATTCAGCCTCCAGATACATGGCATCCCTGGTGGAAAAATACAGTTTGACTTCTTCCTTACCATCAATCAATATTCCTCCACCTTCCCGGTTCCAGATATAAAAGGCGGCAAAAGCAATTACAAGAATAAGCAGGATTAAAAACAGGCTCTTTCTATTCATGAAAACATTCATCTCCCATTATTGATTTTTTGCAGATATTCCATAATACCATGGGCTATTGCCCGGGCAGCCTTTTCCTTAAAGAGATTGCTGGCCAACAAAGATTCTTCATGGGGATTTGATACAAAGGCAACTTCCACCAATGCTGCCGGCATATTTGTATATTTTATTACATAGAAATTCTCCTTTTTGACACCCCGGTCAAGCCTGTTCAGTTCTTTTAAGAGATTTTTCTGCAAGGAATCAGCCAGTAATTGGCTGCTGGCCACCTTATTTGGTGCAATAAAGGTTTCTGTTCCTTCTGAATAAGCAGAATTAGCAGAATTAGCATGAATACTCACAAATAACAGGGCTTCCATTTTATTGGCCATTTCCACCCTGTCTTTTAAGGATATAAAAGTATCATCCTTTCTTGTCAGGATAACATTATAACCTTCTCTTTGCAAAATATCTTCTGCTAAAAGGGCTATTTGTAGATTGATATCTTTTTCCGCCAGACCTGACGGTCCAACAGCACCTGGGTCAAAGCCACCATGTCCTGGATCCAGGACAATGAGATTACTGATCTTGCTGCTTCTTATTTCCTCTTTCATTAGGCTCAGGGTTATTGAAGTAGCCGGACTGGAAGAAAATACTTTATAGTTTTCATATTCTCCTGTAGCAAACTCAAAACGAATTCCTTCTCCTTCAGCAGAAGCTTTTATCTTAATATCCGTTATAGCACCCAGTGGTGCTGGAAGCTTATAATCTTCAGTTATTTTTACACCTGGGACATCAAGGATCAGGGCATTGGCACCCTCTTTAATCACATAATTAACCTCTCCACTAAAATTAATAACCAGATCAGTTTTTAATTCCGAATCATTGATTAATATTTCCTTAAAACTATTCTCAAATAATATTATATTCATAATCCTTCCATCTGATAATACCTTTTCCTGTAAACTATAACCAATATCCTCTTTCAAATCAGCAACAATACGGATGGTTTCTTCATTAAAACGGGATGTCCTGATACTCTTAAGCAATTTATTATCTACATCTATCCGGTCCGGGAAACCTTCCCCCCTACTTGCATTCAAAACATTAATAACCAACCGGTCTGGATCCTTTAATTTAAAGATTTCAGGGCTAATTTTATTATCACTGATAAAGCTGATCCTGTTTTCTCCAAAGGCCAGATCCACAAGGCTTGTCTGCTCTGTAGTTCTTAAGACTATTTTATCTCTGGCCCTAATATCCTCTGCCAAATGGAGATAACGATCCGGGTATAACTCCAGAACTATCCTTAATATAATCGGATCATAGCTAAACTGGCTGACCCTTATATCCTTAATCCAGGGATTATTGGCCAATTCCAGGTCAAAATCACTGAGCATTAAGTCAGGTATATCAATTACTAACCGCCGGGGGTCTGTCAATAACATTATTTCTGGCCGGTCCACATCACCACTGGCCGCAATTTCCAATTGATCCTTATTCCACTTTATCCCTGTTATATAGGGCAAAAAGTTTATTATCAGATTATCCCCATCTTCGGCCAGGGACCGGTCTCCCTGAAAAGGTATAGGATATTGGCTGATAATAGATAGTTTTAAACGGGCTTCTTCCTCCACCGGTGTTACTGCAAGATAAAAATTCTTATTGGAGAGATTATCGGTAAAATCATCTGCCAGGGCTGCCTTTTCCAATTCCAATTCCAGCCTGGCCGGATTATTGGTATTATTAATCCTGTAAGGAACAATATTATCCATCTCAACAACTATTACCTGGCCTTCCTTTTGCCACCTGATATCTCTGATATAGGTTTCTGGCCGGCTAAGATAGAGGCTATTTCCTTCTCTTTTAAATAAAAAGCCAAGACACTGGGCAACATCCTCCAATGGGAGATAGGTATGGCCAGCTATAAGCATCAGGCTACCCTTACTCCTGATTGTCCTGTTACCAATCTGGATATAAGGATTACCTAACATCATCTTGATTAAAACATTCTCATCATTGATAGTGAGGGTTTTAATTGATTGTTGCCAATTTATTTCTGCCCCCACTAGTCTGGCCAATTCCCGGGCTTTAACATAAACAACAGCCTTGTCCAGGACAGGTTCCAGCTCTTTGCTTAAATCCTGTCCATTGATATAGACATGAATATTTTCCCCTTTTAGATCCATGCTAAAGGATAGGAAAAGGGATATAGTCAGAAATATGTATAATAAAATGCGCAATGGCGAATTGGACATTCAATCACTCCTATAAGTCAACAATATTCTATCTCAACAATATACTATATATTTCTTTAAAGAATCCTGTTTTCCTGCCTCTTTCCCCCTTAATCTGCATATTTTTCTCCCCTTACTATGGTTTTAAAATAAATAAAATAGCTATTTTAATTATTAGACAATATACATAAACTAGTGGAAGAAAAGTTCAATTCTCTGGAGGTAAGTATATGAAAGAAAAGAAGCTGTCCATCTTCTCCCTGGGAGGCCGGGGGGAAGTAGGTAATAATATGATAGTATTTGAAAATGAAGAAGATATTCTTATCCTGGATGCAGGAGTCCTCTTTCCTGATGAAGATAAATATGGAATTGAGCTAATTATACCTGATATCAACTACCTGTTGGATAAAAAGGAGAAAATCAGGGGAATCATCTTTTCCCATGGACATGAAGACCATATTGGGGCAGTCCCTTATATCCTGGAATTAATTAATCCTCCCCTTTTTGGTACAGACCTGACCCTGGGTCTTATTGAAAAAAAATTAAAAGATGCTGGCCTCCTGGACAAAGCAAAATTAAACTCCATAGGCCCTTATGGAAATTATCGAAAGATAAAATTAAATACCTTTGAAATAGAATTCTGCCATGTTAACCACAGTATACCAGGGGCAGTTGCCATGAGGATCAAAACACCGGTAGGTTATATAGTCTATACAGGGGACTTTAAATTTGATCAAACACCTTTGAGCAATCCCCAAACAGATTTTGAGGTCTTGTCAGACTGGGGCAAAGAAGGGGTCCTGGCTCTCCTGGGAGATAGTACTAACTCGGAAAGGGAAGGCCATAGTCTTTCCGAAAGAGTAGTGGCAAAAACCCTGGAAAATAGTTTCCTCCTGACCAGGGGAAGAATAATCATCGCTACTTTCTCCAGTAATATTGATAGAATACAACAGATTGTCAATGCCACCAGAAAATCCGGCCGGAAGATGGTTATTACAGGAAAAAGTATGGCCAATACCATTGAGATTGCTGCCAATCTGGGTTATATAGACATACCTCCTGATACCTTGATTTCCATTGAGGAGGCAAAGAATCTCAAGCCAGAACAGATTGTTCTGCTCATGACAGGCAGTCAGGGAGAATACAGGGCTGTTCTTAGCAGGGTAGCCCGGGGTGAACACAGGGAAATAGCCATAATTCCCGGAGATACTGTCTACCTCTCTTCAAGTCCAATACCGGGAAATGAGAAGGCCATCGGGGAAACAATCAACCTTTTATATAGCCTGGGGGTCAGGGTTATTTATGGAGGAATGATGGACCTCCATGCCTCTGGCCATGCCTGCAAGGAAGAAATCAAATTAATGCTTAATCTGATTAGACCCAAATACCTGATTCCTGTCCATGGTGAATTCAGGCACCTCTATCATCATGCCCAGATAGCCCGCCAGGTAGGCATGTCGCCAGAAAATATCCTGATCGCTTTAAATGGAGATATAATTGTCCTGGGGGAAAAGGAAGCAAAAATTGAAGGCAAAATAAATACAGGAGAGTTATATATCGAAGGAAATCAAATCAGTGCTACTGGAGCAATAGTCCTGAATGATCGAAAAATGCTGGCGGAAAATGGTTTTGTAAATGTCATTATAGCTTTAGACTCTGCCGGTAATCTTTTAGACAATCCGGTATTAATCTCCAGAGGTTTTGTCTATAATAAAGAGGCCGAAAAGCTGCTTGAGGAAGCTAAAAAACTGGTGGTAAAAACCCTTGAAGAAGAGAAAAAAAATAGGTCTTTTTTGAAGAAAAGCATCTACCAGACCTTAAATAAATACTTTTATGAAAAGACCAACCGTTCTCCCCTGATTCTCATTGAGATCATGGAGATTCCCGTATTAAGCCCTGTTTAATGGGCTTTTTTTGTACTGGTAACCAGGCTATTCATCCTCTGGGAAAAGGCTTAAATATACAAATCCAATAATAAGCCCCTGATCTCATCAACCCTTTTTAAAACCTCCAGGGCATCGGCCTGTTCTTCCAGAAATAAATCCTGTAAAGTTTCCAGTTTGCCATTAATCTTTTCAACTATGGTATAGGTCCGCATATTGCCTCGACTATCCCAGCTAAAAGACTGTTTGGCCCGGGCAAACTCTTTATTTAAAATACGCAAAAACTCCTTAACCCTTCTCTTATATTCCATGAGATCCTTCTTATCCAGGGATTTTTTTAACTTTTCTCCCTGTTCATCAATAATATTAAATAATTTATCCAGTCTCTCCTTAATCTCTTGCTGGTTGATCTCATCCAATTTTTCTTTAAACTGGACTTCTTTCCTGGGGCTTCTTTCTACACTATTTATATTACCGGCCTTTTCCTGTGATTTTACGGCTGTGGACATTCTTCCTATCTTCATTAGCGGCCACCTCCTGGATCTAGCAAAAACAACTAGATATTCTAGAGATACTACAAATATTATACTATAAATTCCTTACTAATACTACTTATTATTGCTTTTTACAGTACCTTATCCAGGAAAGCCTTTATTCTACTATGTTCTGCCTGCTTAAATATTTCCACTGGAGTGCTGTCAGCTAAAACCTCTCCCTCGTCCATAAAAACAACCCGGTCCGATACCTCCCGGGCAAAACCCATCTCATGGGTAACAACTAACATGGTTATTTGCTCCAGGGCCAGATCCTTGATTACACCCAGTACCTCACCTACCAATTCCGGATCCAGAGAAGAAGTAGGCTCATCAAAAAGCATAATATCCGGCTGCATGGCTAAAGCCCTGGCTATAGCTACCCTCTGCTGCTGGCCACCAGATAATCTGGAAGGATAGACATCCTTTTTATCAAGAAGGCCTACCTTCACCAGTAGTTCCTCTGCAATTTCAATGGCCTCTTCTTTTTTCATCTTTTTAACAACAAGAGGTGCCTCAATAATATTCTCCAGGACTGTTTTATGGGGAAAAAGATTAAACTGCTGAAAGACCATCCCCATTTCAGGAGCCCCATCCCGGAAGGTATTAACCTCCTGGCCTTTTATTTTAATTGTACCACTATCAATGGCTTCCAGGCCAATCAAACAGCGTAGGAAAGTACTTTTGCCAGAACCTGAGGGGCCAATTATTGAAATCACTTCCCCCTGCTGGACCTGCAAGCTAACACCCTTTAAAACTTCTAGCTTATTAAAAGACTTTTTTATATTAATCGCTTCAAGCATCTTCATCAAGCATCACCTGTACCTTCTACTCATAGATAGAGAATCTTTCTTCCAGTTTCCTGAAGACATTTACTATAACAGAACTGATAATCAAATAGAGAATGGCAGCAATGATAAAAGGAGTAATGGTAAAATCCCGGTTCAATACCTGCCTGGCCGCCCTTAGAAGATCTGTCATACCGATAACAGAAACCATAGCACTATCTTTTACCAGATTGATAGCCTCATTACTGGTGGGAGGCAAAACCCTCCTGACTGTCTGGGGTATTATTATTCTAAACATGGTCTGCCGATAATTTAAACCCAGTACCCGGGCTGCTTCATACTGGCCTTTACCAATAGATTCAATACCAGCCCGGAAAATCTCTGTGAAATAGGCTGCATAGTTAATAATAAAAGTTATAGCCGCTGCCTGAAAAGGCTCCAGGGTTATACCAAGAGTAGGTAGCCCATAATAAGTAAAAAACAACTGAAGTAACAGGGGAGTGCCCCTGAAGACCCAGGTATAAAAACCAATTATCATCCTTAACAATCTAAACCTGGAGCTTTTAGCCAGTGCACACAATATCCCCAATAATACTGAGAAAACAGCAGTAAGTATATAAAGTTGTCCTGTTACTTTGGCTCCTTCAAGTATAAACCCTGTTACATTCAGTATATAATCCACCTACATAACCTCCCCAAAAGAAAGTAAGAATAACAACCCGGTCTTGCTAATTCAGCAATAAAAGTTTAATCAATTACATTTTCTCCAAACCATTTAATAGATAGCTCTTCTGCAGTTCCATCTGCTTTTAATTCATCCAGCACTCTATTTAATTCAGCTAGAAAACTCTCATCTTCCTTCCTGACACCTACTCCATATTGTTCCCAACCTAATTCTTCATCCAGAACCCTATATACATCGGGTTTTTTGCTAATATAATAATATCTGCCATGCATCTCATCTACAACTACAGCATCGAGACGGCCTATCTGTAAATCCATCAAGGCTTCAGCATTAGTTGCATATTGCCTGATGTCTTTCAAGGATTGGACCAATTCAGGATCAGAGTAAAGGGCATTAACACTACTGCTACCCATCTGTAAACCTACTACTTTACCAGCCAGATCAGCTTTGGTCTGTATAGGACTATTCATCTGTACCACTATTACCTGTCTATTGTTCATATAAGGGTCTGTAAAATTAATCTGCTTTGCCCTCTCTTCAGTAATAGTTAAGCCATTCCAGATAACATCAATCATGCCACTGCGCAGGCTTAAAATTACCCCATCCCAGTCAACAGGTTTAAACTCTACCTCTACACCCATTCTCTCGGCAGTTACTCTGGCCAGATCTATATCAAAACCTACCAGATTACCCTCTTCATCCCTGAAACCCATAGGTGCAAAGGTATCATCAAGGCCAACGACAAATTTACCTTTCTCCCTGATTTTATCCAGGGAATTATCACCTGCCATTACCATAAAACCTAAAACCATAATTAATGTTAGACTTAAAGCAAAAACCATAAACCTCTTCATCAAGCCACGCCTCCCTGACTTAAAATTTTCTATCCTCTCTTATTATACTTTATTACTTTACCGTTGTAAAGTACTAAATTAAAAAATATAAAAATTTCAGGAGGGCTCTTACAGCCCCCCTGTTTTAACACCCTTTAGATTTTAAAACGATTAATTGTCTCGGCCAGCTCATTGGCCATCTCGGCCAATTCATTGGAAGCATTGATTATTTCTTCTGTCGCTGCACCCTGTTCTTCACTGGCAGCAGCTACTTCTTCTGCATTACTGGCTGCATCCTGGCTTACAACCAGAACCTGATTGGATGCTTCAATTACCTTTGTACCAGTATCCTTTACCTTATCCGCCCTATTATAAATATCATTTATCTGTTCCAGTAATTTTTGGGCTAACATGTTTATCTTATTAAAAATCTTACCGGTTTCTCCAATATTTTTTACACTTTCATCTATAGAATCTGAGTTTTCCTCCATCTCATTTACCGCTCCAGTAATGCTATTTTGTATCTCTTTTATCAAAACACTGATTTTTTCTGTAGAATTCGAGGACTCTTCTGCCAAATCCCGGATTTCATCAGCTACTACACTGAAGCCTCTACCAGCCTCACCGGCTCTGGCTGCTTCAATGGCTGCATTTAAAGCCAGCAAATTGGTCTGTCCGGCAATACCATTTATTATATCTACTATGGCCTCTATTTCCTCTGATAACTTCACCAGAGAATTTATATTAGCTGCAACATCACGAAAATCCTTTTTGACATTTACTACTTTTTCTATTGTATCTTTTAAAGATTTATTACCTTCTTCTATGCTATCCATCACACCATTGGCAAATTCAACCATGGCCCTGGTGTTTTCTTCTACATCATTGATTTCCTTGATTAAAGTATTAATATAGCCTATGCTCTCTTCTACCTGGGCCGACTGTTCTTCTGCACCAGAAGCTACATTCTGCATGGCACCACTTACTTCCTGGGCTGCCAGGCCAACCTGTTCTCCAGAAGCAGACAATTCCTCACTGGAAGCAGCCACATGGTTGGCGATATTCATAATCCTGCCGATTATTGTTCTTAAAGATTCCAGCATATTATCCAGGGATTTGGAAAGAATTCCAATCTCATCTTTTGAATTATAAGCCAGAGGATTAACCTGTAGATTACCGCCAGCTACCTCCTGGGCCAGGTCTGTTGCTTTTAGCAATGGTCTGACCATCTGGCGGACATTAATTAAAATAATTAAGGTTACAATAACTAAAGTACTAATTAAAGATACAATAAATGAAATCCTTAAATTATTTATACTTCCCATAAATTCTGCAGTAGGCAATACTACATTGACTATATAATCATCATATTTAGCAAAATGGTTCAGGAGTTCTCTGCCTTCATAGAAATAAGTTACACTGCCATTTTCCTTCGCTATAATCTCTTTTCCCCAGCTAAAACTGTCAATACTTTTTCCTAGCATATTAGCATCAGGATAACTTAAAATTTTTCCTTTTAAATCTGTTATATATATGTATCCGTTTCTCCCATATTTTTCTGTTTGAGCTAAGGTAACAATATCTATTTGGTCAAATAATTCCTGCAGGGTCTTTGGTTCAACTCCTATTTGAACAATACCTTTTCTATCTGCCCTGGCAACTCCAACATATTTAAACAAAGTTTTATCTATCCCTCTTACCTGGGCATCCTGGGCCAGGACATCAATTTTATTATTCAATATATCCAGAAAAGGTCTTGATTGCTCATCGGAATAATAATCAAAACCTATAACGTTATTCATATTACTCCACTGAATTATTCCATTTTCATTTGATATATTTATTTCCTGGATATTTAGTTTTCTTGCCATGTCCCTTAACACATAATTATATTCATCTTCCGGTATCACCGCCATATGCTCTGCAATTGCTTTTGCAACCATTATTAGATATCTATTTACAGCTTCTTCAGTAATCCGCGCATTCTCAATCCTGTCTTCCATCTTTCCTGTAATTTCTTCTATCTTTAATCTTGCTTCCTCTTCCACAGAATCAAGGATATAATTCTTGTGGGAAAAATAATTATTTAAACCATTTAGTGATATCCCCAAAATAATAATTATTAAAATCGGTATGGAAAACTTCCAATAAATTTTCTTGAACATTAAAAAATCCTCTACTCTACCTTTCTTATTTTTCATATTTTTTAACCTATAAAACAAAAAAACCTATAACTTATTAGCCATAGGATAGTGTTAAAACTATTCTCTGGCAACCTGGCAGTCATAGACAAAAGTCCTTAGACCCATGGCTTTACGTCTCCGTCTTTCGAGCGGGTTTGCCTTTTGCAGATCTTATTTTATTTTTCGCATCACCTCTTTACATTACAAACAAAGTAATTATAACATGATTCGGTGAAACTTGTCCATTAGTTTTCTGAATTATTGAATTATAAATAAATATAAATATTCACATAAAAAGATTAATAAAAATATTATATATTAAATTCCCTGTTAATTTTCTCTCTAATCCTATAAAAAGGAGGGGTATTATGTCAGAAAAAGAAAGCCAGATGATCCCTGAAACAGGAAGAAGAATGAGGCTGGCCCATGCCTATATCCCCTGGCAGCATTTCAAAAATAGCTATCCACCGGCAGAAGCCTTAAGGAGAGGGACCCTTTTCCCTGAATTATATATGCCTTACAGGCCAGGTAGACGGGGTTATTATTAACCACAGGAGGTGTTCTAATGACAGGAAGAAAGAGACCTGATAGTATCAATTTACCCTTATTACTGGATATTATGGCCCATAATTTTGTTAATGTAGAGGCTGTTCTATTTCTAAATACTCATCCCGATTGCCAGGAAATGCTGGAACTGCACAATAGAAATGCAGAAAGATACCATAGATTAGTTGATGAATACCAGAAAAAGTGTGGCCCCCTATATTCTAATTACCCTGATGCCACTTCTCCCTGGAGATGGATCAATGAACCCTGGCCATGGGAAATAAATTATAGACGTTGAAAGGAGGACTTATTATGTGGGAATATGTGAAATTTCTGGAGTTTCCCGCTGATGTAACAAGGAAGGACCCTGATTTAGCTGCCTTAATAGTTACCCAATTTGGCGGGCCAGATGGAGAATTATCTGCTTCCTTAAGGTATTTATCCCAAATGTATACAATGCCTATCCCTGAGGCAAAAGCTACCTTAAATAATATCGGCACAGAAGAATTAGCCCATTTTGAAATCATTGGAACCCTGGTCTATAAACTGGTTTCTGGTGTGCCGGCTGATGTTATCAAGCAAACCAGATTTGCTCCTCATTATGCCAAGTGGGGAAGGGCCAATTTCCCGGAAGATTCATCAGGTAATCCCTTTATGAGTGCTTTTTTTGCTTCCCATGAAGACCCAATCGCCTCTATTACAGAAGACCTGGCAGCTGAACAAAAAGCCCGGGCCGTTTATGAATATTTGCTGGATATGACAGATGACCCGGCAATTATAGATACCCTGGCTTTTCTCCGGCAAAGGGAAATCATTCATTTCCAACGGTTTGGTGAAATCCTGAACCTCTTATATGATTTTCAGGAAAAACATCCCGATAAATATCCAGGATTTTAGAAACCTGTTATTATCATACTGAAAAGAGCTATCTTCCTCTGATAGCTCTTTTATATTCTCTATAAACAAGGACTCATTTCTCCCCGGATAAATATTACCACAGAACTTATTGCTATAGTACTAAAGTTTATTCTACTTTTTTATTATTGGCAAATACACCCTTTAAACCATTTGCTGTTGCTTGAAAAGCACCCAGGATCTGGTTAAGCTTATCTAACTCCTGGTCAAACAACTGAAAATAAGCATTAAAAGTATTTTGATTTCCCAGGAGTAGTAAAATTAAAATCAAAAACAAAAGAAAATCCATACTGCCAATATTGCTTTCTGGATAACTGGCACTATCTACAGCCACATTTTCACCTCCTTGAAAAATCCTTTTCTATATGATACGTATAGAAATCTGCCTTTGTGACAGAAATAAACACCATAATTTTCAAGAGCCCCTGGGCTGCTCCCTCTCAAAAAAATTAAGCCAGGATATAGGAATCCTGGCTTAGAAACAAGACTATTATACTATTATTAACTTAATTATTGCTGAACCAGAGAATTCTGGTAGGCTTCAATCATCTTTCTAACCATGTGTCCACCAATGGCACCAGTATCACGGGTAGTCATATTACCATAATAGCCACTCTGGGGAATCTGAATACCAAGCTCATTGGCCACTTCATACTTGAATTTCTCCATAGCCTGTGCTGCCAATGGATTAATCAGGGTATTTCTTTTTTGTCCTAATCCCATCTCTGTCACTCCTTTATAATTATTAACTATCCCTGAGGATAGTATTTTTATTATGTGAAATTATAAAGGATTAATGCTAGTACTATCTGGTTAGAGTGGTATATAAATCTAACTTCTCCTACCTATTAAATAATCAATAAATTGTTTTGCTGCTCTCCCGGACCGTCCATGATGCCACTTCTCCCATTTTAAAGCCTCTTCTACCAGTACATCTTCAGGAAGATAAAGTTCATATTTTTCAGCAAGACCTTTTACTATTTCCAGATATTCCTCCTGATCAGGAGAAAGATAAGTAATGGTAATACCAAAACGTTCAGAGAGGGATAATTTTTCCTGCTGGCTATCATATTGATGGACATCAGCAAGATCCCTCCTATCCTCCCATTTTTCCTTAATAATATTCTTTCTATTGGTTGTAGCATAAAATAAAACATTAGCCGGTTTTCCTTCTATTCCACCTTCCATAACAGCCTTTAAATACTTATAATCTATCTCAAAATCTTCAAAGGATAGGTCATCCATAAAAACAATAAAATGCAGGCCTCTTTTACCTAAACTCTCCAACAGCAGGGGTAAATCTCTAATCTGATCTTTAGAAATCTCCACTAATCTTAATCCTACAGGATAATATTTATTGAGTAAGGCCTTTACAGAAGAAGATTTACCGGTACCACTATCACCATATAAAAGTACATTATTAGCTTTTCCCGAGCTCAAAAAAGCCTCGGTATTTTCTATCAATTGTTTCTTTTGCCTTTCATAACCGATAAGATCTGTAAAATCAATGGATTGATTTATTAAAACCCCCTTAATTCCAGTCTGGCTATCCCAGCGAAAAGAAGAGTACTGACAGAAGATACCACAACCGGCAGTATTATAGTAGTCTGCCAGTCTTCTTACAATTTCCCCCTCATCTCCTCCAGTAAAGACCTCCTTCAAGGCAGGAAAGTTTTCAAATAAGGGATTATGAATCATTTTCTCAGGGGAATTATAAGCTTCTATAAAGCCATAAGCTTCTTCACCAATTATTTCAGTAATATCCACCAGGCTATATTGCAGGATGTCTTTTAAAATCTTTATATCATGAAGGGCTGCCTTATAAAGGGCTGGATTTACATGAATATATCCGTATCTCTCACAGGCAAGGGAAAAGGGATTTTCATCTGTAGCAATTAGTTTTATTATATAATTTTGCAGAAGGTCTCCCTGGAAGCCATTTTCTTCAGCCTCCCCTAAGAGTTGGTGGCAAAGCTGGAAATAGATACTATTTGTCATACCTGCCTTCTCTTCCCTGGTAAAGAGCAAGTCCCTGATATTCCTTATAATCTTATCCTGGCCCAGGTTCCTGTAAAGGACCAGTTTCTCCAGTTTTGCGTAATATGATTTCAGCAAATTATAATTACTCATCTTTATTCATCTCCATATAACAGGTGTTTTTCTCTTATTTTACCATAGTTTTTTTATTTGTCTAATTTTCTTATTAGATTATACTATATATTCTCTATTACTTAGCTAATATCTTTTTTATTTATTATAAATCTTCAAGATTTTGTTCTGAATTTAACTGATATAATTAAAGCTCATAAGCCAGGTCCAGGAGCTTATATATATTTTCATCACTTATTCCATCCATCTTCAGGCCATATTGGGACTCCAATTCCTTGATCGACTGAACCAGTTCTGTATTGTAGATGCCGTTGAGATAGCCGGTATAAAAACCCCCTTCCCTTAACTTTTCCTGGACAGCCATAACATCATAACCAATATTACCTATTTTTAAGATTCTCTCTATTTTCACTCCTGCTTTTGGGCCTATAACCTTAACAGGGGTATTTATTTCTACCCATTCAAATATTTCCTCCACATACTGATTGTGTAATCTGACACAGCCCTGGCTGGCAGCTAGACCAATCTGCCAGGGTTTATTGGTACCATGAATACCATAAACACCCCAGGGGACATTTAAACCCATCCACCTACTACCCAGGGGGCCGCCATCAATCCTTTTATATTTATTGATTATTAACCATTCTCCCACAGGTGTCGGTGTTTCTTTCTTCCCGATTGTAACAGGATAACTTCTATAGGCTTTCCCATCTGACAATACAGTAAGGGTGCGGGAATATAAATTTATTATTATACTTATCTCTCCAGTTGGTTTTTTCCTGCCTGGAGAAACTATCAATAAATCATTAAGATTAGCCAGGGTATCCCAAAACTCCCTGTCTACAATACCATCCTCCTTTAGCTGATATTCCCTTTGAAAGTCCTTTACTGCTCTTTCGGTTAACCTGCCATAGATACCGTCAATTGGCCCATGATAATATTCCAGCTCCTCCAATCTTTTCTGTAAAGAAGAGATATCCTCACCCTTCATTAATGGTTCTTCTATTCTAATGATCCTCTCCTCCTGGCAGGGACAGGGATAAGAATAAGCAAACAAATCAAAGAGAAAAAAAAATAAAGCTAAAAGTATTAAGTGTTTCAAAAAGTTATTTAAACCTTTCAACATATAATATCCCCTTTGTTCTTTCAGCTTTTTAGATATGATTTTTATTTTTTTAAATTTTAATTTGTTTTCTTTAATATTTATATAATATCTTTAGCATATGCATTTCTGATAAGATTTATTTTAAATAACTCAAAAGAATCTGCTAAAAAGAAAAACCGCAACTCCTGCCGGTTGCGGTTTACTGTCTGAAGTTTTTAACAATATTTTATTAATATTATTATATTGTTATACAATTTATTAAGATTATTTCTTTATTTTGGATTTTATTGTGGATACGAATGGTGGAGGTGACGGGATTCGAACCCGTGTACTGCATAGCTCTTGTTCCAGCTTCTACGAGTGTAGTCTGTTTTTTATTTTAATAGCCTGGCCCCCAACAGACAGGGTTCCAAACTACGAGACTGTATTATTCCCATCTATCCTACAGTCATCGGATAAACGGTAGTCTGCAGATTATGACACCTAACTGTCTCCGCAGACAGGAGGACAGTTAAGCGTTTAGCTTTCTTAAGCAGCTAAAGCGTAGTTATTATTGTTTGCATTTAATTTTAATTACCAGTGTTTTACGAGTGAAAGGTGTCCTCGACCCGCTACTGAAACAATACACTACACAGGCGAAACCAAAACACCCCCGTATTGTTTCTTTAGAAACCTGGATCGCTGAAATCCAGTCAAGTGTAAATATATTATATCTTATCTAAAATTGAATGTCAATAATTGCTTCAGGAAAACTGGCGGTCTTTAAAAGCCCGTTCAATCTCCCTTTCAGCAGTTTTTTGAGCAATATCGCTTCTTTTATCCCAGACTTTTTTACCCCTGGCCAGGGCCAGCTCAATCTTGGCCAGATTCCTTTTTATATAAATACTTAAAGGTACCAGTGTGTATCCTTTCATTGTTGTCCTACCTATAAGTTTTCTAATCTCCCTTTTATTTAAAAGCAATTTCCTTTTTCTTTCTGGCTCATGATTTTCCCTGTTTCCATGAGAATAGGGACTGATATGCATATTATAAAGAAAAACCTCCCCATCTTCCACCAGGGCAAAACTATCTTTCAAATTAACCTTCCCTGCCCGTATAGATTTTATCTCTGTTCCTTTGAGGATTATTCCTGCCTCAAAGGTTTCTTCAATATGATAATCATGTCTGGCTTTTTTATTCCTGGCTATTACCCGGATCTCGTCCTTGGCCATTTTTTCCCCTCCCCATCTTCCTCTTATTCAAGAAGCAGAAAATCAATCTCCCTCTCATCCAGATCTATTTTGTCTATCATAACACGGACCTTATCTCCAAAACGATAGACCTTGCCTGTATGTTCCCCCACCAGGCAATGCATTTTTTCATTATAGATATAATAATCATCTTTCAGGTTCTCCACCCTGACCAAACCTTCTACTGTATTTTCCAGTTCAACAAAAAAACCAAAAGTAGTTATACCATTTATTATACCATCAAATTCCTGGCCAACCTTATCCACCATGTATTCCAGTTTTTTCAGCTCCACTGAATCCCTTTCTGCTTCCATGGCCCTTCTTTCCTGTAGAGAACAATGTTCAGCAATATGTGGCAGCCTTTTTTCCAGACCAATAATCCTTTTTTCCGGCAGCACTCCCATAGTGAGAGATTCCTTTATAATCCGGTGGATCATTAAATCCGGATATCTCCTGATCGGTGCAGTAAAATGGCTGTAAAAATCTATGGCCAAGCCAAAGTGGCCGATATTGGAAGGAGCATAAACAGCCTTTTTCATGGATCTTAATAAAAGGGTATTGATAACCCGCTCTTCTGGCTTTCCTTCCACCTCATCCAATAAATTCTGTAAGGCTCTGGGGTGAACCTGGTTCTGTATACCTTTCAGGAAATAACCAAAATTATGAATAAAGGCATTAAACTCCTGCAAACGATCCAGATCGGGCTGTTCATGGACCCGATAAATAAAAGGAATCTGTTTCCAACTCATGTCTTCAGAAACAACCCGGTTGGCAGCGATCATAAACTCTTCTATTAGCTGTTCAGCAATACCATGTTCCTCCATCCTGATTTCCACCGGTTTACCCATTTCATTTAAAATAACCCTCACTTCTGGAAATTGAAAATTGATACTCCCCTTTTCAAATCTTTCCTGGCGTAATTTTTCCCGCAACTGATTCATCAAATGCAACTGGGGCAGAAAATCCTCATACTTCTTTTCCACTTCAGGATTCCTGTTAACCAGGATTTCCTTTACCACAGTATAGGTCATCCGGTATTTACTCCTTATAACTGAAGGAGTAATCTCATATTCCAGCAATTTAAAGGGTTCCAGCTGATAGCTTATAAACACTGAAAGGGTTAAACGGTCTTCTCCCGGATTAAGACTACAGATACCATTGGACAGCTTCGGTGGTAACATGGGTATAACCCTGTCAACCAGATAGATACTGGTTCCCCGTTCCAGGGCCTCTTTATCCAGGGCAGTACCTTCTTTTACATAATGGGAAACATCTGCTATATGCACACCCAGACGGACTTTCCCCTCACCCAGGTCCTCCATAGATACTGCATCATCCAGGTCTTTGGCATCTTCACCATCAATGGTTACCATGGGAAGCTCCCGCAGGTCCTTCCTATTAACCAATTCTTCTTCTAAGACCTTGTCTGGTATCTTATCCAGTTCAACTTCAACCTCTACCGGAAAGGAGCGGGGTAAATCCAACTGCCGGATAATACTCTCAATATCAACACCTGGGGCTCCCTTATCACCCAGAATCTCGACAATTCTTCCTTCTGGATTCCTGTTTTTTTCTGGCCAGCTGACAATCTCAGCAACAACTTTTTGATCCTGTTTTGCCCCATTTATCCCTTCCTTGGGGATGAAGAGGTCATAAAACAAACGCTTATTGTCAGGAACTACAAAACCAAAATATTTGCTCTTTTCAAAATTACCTACAATCCTCTTATTGGCCCTTTCCAGGATTTTTACAACTTCTCCTTCCTGGCGTTTGCCCCTGGTTCCAGAGATTAACCTGACCAGTACCTTGTCATTATGCATGGCTCCCTTCAGGTTTTCCCTGGCAATAAAGATATCCTCCCTGGCCGGGTCCTCTGCTATCAGAAAACCAAATCCCTTCTGATTTCCGTCTATTCTTCCCACTATAAGATCCATCTTTTCTGGAAGACTGAAACGGCCATTACTGCTTTTGTAGATAGCCCCCTCTTTAACCAGGTCTTTCAACAATTTACTCATTATTTCCCTTTGTTCCCTGGGAACATTAAATTCCCTCATCAATTCTTTTTCTGTCAAGGGACGGTAGGTTTTATTTTTCATAAAATCCAGCAGTCTATCTCTTGCACCCATTATCTAACCACCTTTTTAAATAAATTAGGATTTACAATTTTATTAATATAAATATATCATTTCCCCTACTGCAGCTTATTATTATCCTTACAGGCCAAGTTCTTTGCTGATCTCCTGCATTGCCGCTAATGAAAGAGCAACAAATTCTTCCAGCTCCAGGCCCATTTCAATACAGGAAGCAATAGCCTCCCGGTCAGCTCCCCTGGCAAAAGATTTCTCGCCATAACGGTTCAAAACAAAATCAACATCAATGGAACTTAACTTCTTATCAGGATGTATTAAGGCTGCGGCAACAATTAAACCTGTCAATGGGTCACTGGCATATAAGGCCTTATCAATCAGCCTGACCCTTGGCAAACCATGGATAGCATTATGGGCTTTTACTGCATAGATTAGCTTTTCATCCAATCCCAATTCTGCCAGCATCTCTGCCCCCAGCAAACTATGTTGCTCTGGTTCCCTGGCAGTTTTATCATAATCAATATCATGTAGTAAACCAGCCAGGCCCCATATTTCTTCATCTTCTCCAAAATAACCGGCCAGCTTTCTCATCACTGCTTCTACTGCCAGGCAATGTTTTATCAGATTTTTATTATGTAAATTCTCCTCAAGTACTGCATATGCTTCTTCCCTCTTCATCAATAAAACACCCCTATCTTCCTGCTTATTTAAAAACCCTCCAGGAAAGTCCTTCCTGGAGGGTTCATATATCCTAATTCAGTAAAGCAAGGGCCACTGAAGTGATCATGAAAAGAATCGCAAAAATTGTGGTCAGGCGACCTAATTTTTCATCTAAGCCCTTCTTTTTTCCAAAAATGTGAGTTGCTCCACCATCAATGGCTCCAGATAAACCTGCACTTTTCCCGGACTGGAGTAATACACCTAAAATAACACCCAGGGCTATAATTAAGTGCAAAACTTTAAGTAATACTACCACTTGGCTCACCTCCAGAACTATACCTTATACAGATACTTCCATCTTCAATTAATAAAAAATTAAGACCGTACTTACAGACAAATATATTTTAACACATAAATCTAAAAAGTACAACAAACACTTTATTATTCTTCCTATTTATTTCTATACTTCTTCCAGTAAAAGATCAGCCAGGGAGTTTAGCTTATCTCTGCTTTTTTCCAGATTTATTACCTTGACCAGGAGTTTTTCCCTGATACCCTCTCCTATATTATTTAATAGCCTATCCTTAATTTTTAAACATTCTTCTTCATTAACCCTATAAAGCAGTAGTAAGATACTGTTTTTATCCCAATGGCAAAAAACATCTCCTTCCCTTAATTTCTTGCGGCAGAGATGAAATAAATATTGTTTCATCTCCCTGAAAAACCTTCCGGTAATCTGGATATGGAGCAAAAAAAAGTCTTCCTGATACCTTGCCCGCCTTTTTAAAGCTAATTTATATAATAATAGGAAAAGCTCCCGGTCACAGAGAAAGGGGCCATTATTTTCTTCAATATCATCAAAACCACCGGAAGCAATTAACTTATTATCTTTTTCAAAAAGATTATGGAATTTTTGCGCTGGTTCCAGCCCATATTCCTGGGCAATAAAGCGGGAATAATCCTGATAATACCTGGTGGCTTCAGCCAACTTACCAGCTTTAATCAACAAGCTGATTAAAAGATAATAAAGGTCTTCATCATAAAGTTTATACCTTAAGCTTTTTTTACATATTTCAATAGCTTCTTCATACTTATTCCCGCCCTCCAGAATTCTAATGGCATTGGTAATAAGTTGTGTATAGATATCTATATAATATTCACGAATAGGCATAGTCCAGTCTTCATAAAGATCATCCACCAGAAAATGATCTCTATAAAGAGCCAGTGCTCTCTTATATTTTTCCAGGGCCTTTTCTGGCTCCTTTTCCTCCAAAACAAGTCCCTGCTGGCATAAATCCTCCATCTCCTGGCAATCAATTTTTTTAACAATACTTTTATCAAAATAATAATAGCCTTGCCTATAATAAATGAATTTTTCCTTTTGATTATTGGCATACTTTCTTAATTTCTTTCTAATATAAGATATTGCCACATGTAAATTATATAATTCACAATCCTCAGGCCAGAAAAGTTCCAGCAAAAAATCCCTGGAAAGCCTTTTACCTGGATGAAACATTAAGTACTTTAATAGAGCTAAGGACTTTTTCGACTTCCAGCTATCAATATCCACTGGCTCTCCATTGATTACAATCAGAAAACCTCCCAGAAAAAAAAGTTCCAGTGATAGATTATAGTCAGAAGGCATTTTCCACCCTCCCTATTTGTACTAATCAACCCTATTACTATATTCTTTTATATTCTGAATATTCCTTTATTATTTCCATATATTTCTATCACTGGCTGGTTTTTATTCAACATAAATTGTATAGGTACTGTTTTGAATGCTATTATTTACACTCAAGACTTCTATTACAGCATTATATTCCCCTTCTTCCAGTTTACCTTTAAAGACTCCTTTAAAGAACACCTCTTTACCTGGAAATAAAAGCCCCTCTATCAAATCTTCAGATTCTAATTCTATTTCCCCCAGAGACTCCTGGGCTTTATTCAATAAATTTAATTTTACTCTAGGCTTCAAATGTACCTGGCCTATATTTTTTAAGAGGAGGAGAAAAGCCTGTTCCTCCTGGTTGATAAATTCAAATCCCTTAATCTGGGTCTCTAATCTACCATCCTTACCTACCAGGCAAGAAATAGGTATTATTTTTTCATCCAGGAGATTTATGAGGGATTCATCTTCATAAACCTTTAGCTTCAGCAGGGCATAATAGCCACCTTCTGCTGCATCAATCGGTACCTGAAGGATCTTTAAAAACTGCCTGGATTGGCGGGGTAAAAGGGCCAGCCTGTCATCAGCATGTAATCTTAACCAGGGTATGAGGGAAAATTTATAATCTTCCTCTATATCCAGGACTTCTGTCTTGATATAAATACTTTCCCGGAAAATATTCTTGATTTCAAAGGTCTCAGTATATCTCTGGCCAGGCTTTAACTTAATATTAACCATTTCTGGTTTAAGAGTAAAATATTTATTTAAGGCCTGAACCGGTTCTGGAAACTGGCCTGGCAAAATTCTAATATCATTTACAAAGGTCACCTTACCCCTTTCCCCATAAGACATTAAAGCCCTCAGCTCATAATTGCCTGGATATAAATAGTTTTCCGGCTTCCCGATAAATAAGACCCTGGAGCCAGGGTATATTCTGGTAAAATCCCTCTGATTTCTTTCTGCTGCTATTGTACGCAGGACCAGCCGCTCTACCAGACTCCGATTTTCATCCCTGATTGTTACCTCTACTCCGGCCAGATAATCCAGTTGGGAGTTGTTTTCTACCTCCGCTACCAGGACCTGGTTTCCATTTTCATCCTTCTCCAGTTGGAGAAAGTTTATCCTGCCTCTTTCCCGTAGATTTGGGCCATCAACCCTTACAATCAGGCGGACAGCATACCTGACAATTAATGAAATACCATCTCCAGTTTTACTGGCTTCTGGTTCCACCATTAAGATAATAACATAAGAACCTGGCCGGGTACCAAAAGGAACCCCGATACTGCCCTTTAATTCTACTTCCCCTTCAACCGGTACCAGGATATTATTCTTCTCCAGCTCTACCCAGCCCATCTCTGGAAAAGTCTCCAGATCGCCTACTCTATAGGCCAGATTACCGGTAAAATCCTGATAAGACTGATAAATAGATATGGAAACACTTTCTTCCATGCCGGAAGAACTCAATATTAAGCTAAAATCTTTTCTTTCCCCTGGGGTCATAGTAAAATCCAGGGTTAAAGGTTGTACACCTATAGCCATGGCTGATAAACTAAAGAAAATCATAAAGAGGAAAAATAATATGATACCAGAAAAATATTCTAATCGACGCAAAATTCTTCCCTCCCCATTAAGAGATAAGTAATAAGTGGCTGCCGGAATAATTCCGGCAGCCAAGCCAGCTGCTTTATTAAGAATCTGCAGAAACTGTCAGTCTTATTTCACCTTCATAATTTCCTGCCTTAACTGCAGAGATATTCTCCCTTATTCCCGCAAAGCCAAAGACCTGGAAGGCATAGACACCTTTGTCATTAATTCCAGTATAAACCTGTGCGCTTTGTACCTTCTCTGGACTTGGCCAGATTACACCGGTAACGAGGTCCAATAAATGATCAAGCCAGTCTGGCCTGATATCAAATTCTGGTCCTCTGGGTATATCGGAACTATCGCCAAAATAACCAATCTCCTGTACTGGTATTAACTGCAGTGGTGGTGTCGCTGGGAAGAAAGGAATACGTGGTAATCTTATAGGTATATCATTGACCCCTGCAGCTTTGAATGCCCAATAGGTTGTAGGCAGTGTAGTTGAACCATCAACATGGGTCAAGGGTGTACCTTCAAAAGTAAGATTAACCGAACAGTTTGTTTCTACCAGGAAGCAATTGGAATCCTGGATACGGCTCCGCTGATCCGGATTACCTGTAAAATGTCCAAAATTCATTTCTGGCTCTACTTCAAACCACTCATCTTCCAGTGGGATGGTCCAAAATGATTTTGTTACTTCATACTGCAATTTCTGCGGAACAACCGCTGCATAGGGGCCTACATTAGCAATAACCTCAATCTCGTCCTTGATAGCACCTATGCTGCCCTGATTATCTGCAAAAACCAGAGAAGAAACAAGGAGAAACATTAATGATATGAATATAATAGATCTTTTCATAACTCTATACACCTCCTCTTTTTTCTAATTTATTTTACTCTGCAGCAGCTACAGTTAGATAAATTGTGGAATTGTACTCACCAGCTGCCTGGTCAGAGATATTTCCTAAAGTAGCAGCAGCAGTAATGTTATAGACAACTACGCCATCAATATAATCCTGTATGTTCCTGATAACCTTATCATCACCATTGGCTCTTTCTGTACTGTAAGTTAACAATGCACTATCATTGCCAAGTTTAAACAATTCATAATCTACGGCAATAAAATCCCGGCCATTTGTCAGGGCATCTGCCTTGAAGGAAAGATCAATCAGGCAGTTAGACTCTACTGTAAAGATATTATCATCATCCCGGGCAACTTCTCCTGCTTTACCGATCAGGGATAGGTTTACAAATGTATCACCTACCAGGATCTCTGCATATTTGCCAACAGAAGCCTTGACAGGTATTTCTGCTCCTATACTACCCAGAATACCCTCAGCAGCAAAGGAAAAAACACTGATACCTAACAACAAACTTAAAACCAAGACAGCAAGAAATATTCTCTTCATAATCCTACCTCCATTTTTTTGTTTTTATACCTCACCAACTAATAAACTAGCCCTTTAGTCCTTCCTCTCTCACCCCCTTTTAATAATTATTACTCCAGCTTAAATATTAATTTTGCACCTGCATATTCTCCAGCCTTATCAGCAAGGCTATTATCTATTAAAAGCTGGATAAGGAAATCTTGCACCCTATTTCTGTTTTCAGAACTGAGAAGTAAGCCTTCTTTCTTAAATGGTACTGGTTCTTCCCCATTAACAGATATTAATAGTTTTTCCAGGGGAATTACGGGTAATTTCTCATTTCCCCCTACTAAGCCATCTTCCACCATGGTCAGGGGATTACAATAGGCCTTTAAAGACCAGCCAGGATAATTTGTTCTAACCTCCACCAGAAAGGTTTCTTCTCCATATCTACCTGGACCAGAGTTAATCCTGAAATGAATATTTTCTTTATGGACAAGGATTTTGGCCAATTCTGGATGAAATAATTTCAGATTTAATACTGGATTAATTTCCGGATCACAGCCAGGCCTTAGATTTATTGGATAATAAGCACTGACATAGGACAAATCTTCAGCCAACCGTAACACTAGAACTTTTTCCCTGTGCTGGGAATTTAACTCAAGATCAATTTGTTCAAAAGGCAGAAAAAATTCCCCGCTTTTAATTAATAATTCAGGAGCTTCTCTGGCAGGAGAGGATATCTTATAGATAAGCTGGTGTTTTTCAACACCATCCTTAAGCCTGAACCTTATTAAAGCCTCCCTGTCATCAGGTCTGGAATAAAAAACACCAAGCTCCAGAATATCGTTCTCATAAGTCCAGTCCTGTCTATAATTATCCAGATTATATTCGCCTGCCTTAACTATCAAGACAAGCCCTATAAATAAGATAATTGTGCTGATCACTTTTTTTCTCAGTTAAACCACATCCTTAGGAGGAAATTATTTATTGTATATAAGTCCCAGGTAATAGTCTTCCTCTTGCCAGACTAAAGACAGATCTATAAGGGGTGTAAGCTCATAATCTATTTTTATGGTATTGGTAATTTCTGAATTCCAGTGGCTACCTATATAGCTGATTCCAAAAGCCTTTTTCTCATATGACAGTTGGATTTCTGTTACTGGCTCCTGTCTATTAAAATCATTCAGGTCATAGACCAGAGGATAAAAAGACAGCTGCCATTTAAAGTCAGCAGAACAGTTTATACTGTCTCTCAAACCCAACATTAGATATGGTTCTGCCTTTTTTTCAATTAATACAGAGCCCAATAACTCATTTTTTTCATTAAAGCTTTTATCAAAAACTGCCTGGTAATTGAGAGTTCCATCATTACTGAATAGGGCAAGCTTTAATTTCTCTCCACCTGTATCCCTCTTATACTCAACCCCTCCACCAGTATTGCCTAAATAAAAAGCAATTTGACTTTTGGACTCAATAAGCTTATCCAGTGAAAACAATTGATTTATGCCTTTAATATTATTCATGACCAGTATAGGGGCTGTCCCTCTTAACATTTCTGGATAAAGACTCCTGGCCTCAATAAACAAGGCAAAATACCTGTATTGATTCTCCTTCTTACCCTCCTGGAGTTGTTTCAAAATAAATACAGGTTCAGTACTTTTACCCGCCAGCCAGACCTCTGTTTCTACACTGGCCACATTGCCAGATTTATTTTTATATTCCAGCTCCACTGCTGTAAGAATCTTTTCTTCACTTATAGTTAGCTCCAGAGGTTTTAAAAGAATACTAAAATAAGCCGGTGATTCTCTGTTTTTATCATTGAGCAGAGTATTATTTACCCTGATTATTCCTTCCTTGTTAGGTACGGTAATTAGCCAGGAACTATAGTCATTTCTTACCTGCCTTCCTTCCTGGAAATTCACCAGGTCCAACTGTAGATCTGACCAGATGCTGCTGATAACTTCCTGATCTGCAAAGAGCTGCCATTCCTCTTCTTCAACATTATCTTCCCAGGACAGGATATATTCCAGTTCATTGATTGTCTTCCAGGATAATTCCTCCATCTTCAATAAGTAAAAAACCATTGGTGATTCTACCGTATATTTCCTATATTCCCAGCCAGGCTCAAGCAATTCAATGGCTGCTTCTTTTGTAAGGCTTATCTCTCCCGGCAACATGAAAAAAGCAAGAAAGAGAAATACAAGAATCAGTCTAGTTTTCTTCATAAAAACAATCATCTCCTACCTGATAATCGGTGTCACAAAGACCAGCAATTCTCTTTCGTTTTCTTCTTTGTTTTCGCTTCTAAATAACCACCTGACTAAAGGAATATCTCCCAGTAAGGGTACCTTTCTGGTAGAATCTGAATCCCTCTTTAAAGTCATTCCTGCCAGACAGACTGTTTCCCCATTTTTTATCTGTAAGCTAGTTTTCAATGAATTTTCCTTAACAAGCAAATTGGGATTTGCTTCATTAATAAAGTGGCTAATAACAGGGGCTAATTCCAGGTATACCTGATCTTCCCCAATTATTCTGGCCATAACCTCCAGTTCTACACCCACCTTTACTTCTTCGGCCCTGGTACTGTTGTAGCTCTCATTATGTATAAAAATAACCTGCTCTTCACCTATAAAAAACCTGGCTGAACCTCCATCACTGACCAATATATATGGGTTTGCTTCTATGGAAGCCAGCTGTTCTTCTTCCATTAACCTCAATTGCGAAAGCAAATGTCCATATAGGTCTGTTTCTACCCTTAATAAGTTGTCCCTGGAACTGTAAGCAATAGTTCTATCAACATCCTCCCCACTGGTAAATTGAAATAAGTTTATTCCCAAATCACTGGCTATTTTGCTATCTACTTCAGTTACCAATAATCTTATTTCAATCTGTTTCCTGGGCTTATCTATACTTCTGATATATTCCTTAATTCTTTCCAGCTCTTTGGGGGCTGCATTTATGGTCAGGACATTGTTCTCCCGCTCACCTCTAACATAGTTTGTTAAAAAAGTGGGAAGGAGATTAAAAACCTCTTTTACTGTGATATTTTCCAGCTGAATTACCTCAAAGTCACTCAAATCACTGAAACTAACATTCCTGGGATCTGCCAGGCCCACTAGATAATAATCCTCTATCTTCCTGAAGGTAAAACCACCAGATGATAGAATCATATTCAGGGCCTTTTCCAGAGGTACATCCCTAAGATCTACTGTAATGACTCCATTTACTGTCTGATCTGCAATTATATTTATACCGGTCTGGATTGATAACTCATGAATGGCATCTCTAAGATCTGTTTCATAAAACATGGCATTTACCAGGGGTCCCTCTTCTGCCTTCATTACAAAAGAAATAGCTAGCAAAAATACTAATAACACAATAAATCTGTTCTTTTCAATATATTTCATAAGTGCCTCCTTTCTCTTTATACTGCAACAACAGTATCTACTGAAAAATTATAAACCCTTTTTCTAAAAGAATTCTAAAACAAAATCCTGGCGTTCTCCTTCTAAAGATGTGTATTTAAGGGAATTATTGTTAATTTCTTTATTATTATTTACCAAAAAAGGCAAGTTTATAAATAATTTCATTGATTCTGTATTTTTTTATTACTATTTTTTTAGAAAAAAAGCCCCAACTTTAAAAAAGTTGGGGCAAAAGCCTTCTCCGGACACATAAAAAATACCTCCAGGTAGAAAATCTAAATAAAATTAGACTCTCTACTCTGGAGGTATCACCTCAAAAACTTATTTAAATATTTATTATTTTTTCAGATTGTAGAAAGCGGATTTGCCAGCATACTCAGCTGCATCTCCTAATAACTCTTCTATCCTTAAGAGTTGATTGTATTTTGCAACCCTTTCAGAACGGGCTGGAGCACCGGTCTTAATTTGGCCAGCATTTAAGGCCACTGCCAGGTCAGCAATAGTTGTGTCTTCTGTTTCTCCAGAACGGTGGGAGATAACAGCAGTATAACCAGCTTTTTTGGCCATTTCAATGGCATCTATGGTCTCGGTCAGTGAACCAATCTGATTAACTTTAATCAGGATTGAGTTAGCTACACCTTTTTCAATACCCCTGGCCAATCTCTCTGTATTTGTAACAAAGAGGTCGTCTCCAACCAGTTGTACCCTGTCACCTATCCTGTCAGTCATCATCTTCCAGCCTTCCCAGTCATCTTCAGCAAGGCCGTCCTCGATGGAGATAATTGGATACTTGTTAATCAATTCTTCATAGTAGGAAACCATTTCTTCAGAAGTAAGAACTTTTCCTTCACCCTCCAGGTGATATTTACCGTCTTTATATAACTCTGTAGCAGCAACATCAAGGGCGATCAGGATATCATCTCCAGGCTTATAGCCAGCTTTTTCTGTAGCTTCGATAATTACAGCAATAGCCTCTTCATTTGAAGAAAGGTCAGGAGCAAAGCCTCCCTCATCACCGATACCGGTATTTAAGCCTTTTTCATTAAGAACTGCCTTCAAGTTATGATAAACTTCAGCACACATTCTTAAGGCTTCAGCAAAGGAATTGGCACCAACAGGCATAATCATAAATTCCTGGATATCTACGTTATTATCAGCATGTTCCCCACCATTTAAGATATTCATCATGGGAACAGGCAGGACTTTAGCATTTACTCCACCCAGGTAGTTATAAAGAGTAAGGCCAGTAGCATCAGCAGCAGCCTTGGCAACTGCCAGGGAAACACCCAGAATGGCATTAGCGCCAAGCTTTCCTTTATTGGCAGTACCATCCAGCTCGATCATAGCCTTATCAATAGCTATCTGATCCAGGGCATCCATGCCAATTATTTCGGAAGCAATGTCTTCATTAGCATTTTCAACGGCATTCTGGACACCTTTACCCAGGTAACGGTCTCCACCATCTCTTAACTCTACAGCCTCATGAGCTCCTGTTGAAGCACCAGAAGGTACAGAAGCCCTGCCAAAAGAACCATCTTCCAGTAAAACATCAACTTCTACAGTTGGATTACCGCGGGAATCCATTACTTCCCTTGCAAATACATCAATAATAGTTGTATCCATATTATCAACCTCCATATTTATTCTTAAAAGGTAATTATCCTTAGACTGGCTTTTTACTCCTCCTTATAGAGCAGAACCTCCCCGGTCATTTCTTCCGGTTTTTCTATACCCAGTAAATATAAGATAGTTGGAGCAATATCAGCCAGCTTACCATGCTTAACCTTTACCCCTTCCGGTCCGCCAATATAAATTAAAGGTACAGGACTGGTTGTATGGGCTGTAAAGGGTTCACCAACATCATCCAGCATCTGCTCTGCATTGCCATGGTCAGCAGTTAATAAAATCTGGCCACCTTTCTCCAGTATGGCAGACACGATTTTACCAACACACTCATCCACTGTTTCCACTGCTTTTATGGCTGCATCAATAAAACCAGTATGGCCTACCATATCGCAATTGGCGAAATTGAGAATAATAACATCATATTTATCCTCAGCCAGTTTCTCCAATAAAGTATCAGTAACTTCATAGGCACTCATTTCTGGTTTCAGGTCATATGTAGCTACTTTAGGTGAAGGAATCAAGATCCTGTCTTCACCGGGATAGCTTACCTCTACTCCTCCATTAAAGAAGAAGGTTACATGGGCATATTTCTCTGTTTCTGCTAGACGCAACTGTTTCAAGTTGTTTTTACTCAAAACTTCCCCTAAACCATTCTTGATTTCCATTGGAGGAAAAGCGACAGGAAGAGGAAATTCCTCATCATATTCTGTCAGGCAGATATAATAAAGATTCTCAGGATGTGCTACCGGCCGCTCAAAGCCCTCGAATTCTTCCAGGGCCAAGGCTCTGGTCAATTGTCGGGCCCGGTCTGCCCTGAAATTATAAAAGACTATGGTATCACCACTGCCAATAGTAGCAACAGCCTGATCATCTTCCTTAATTACAACAGGAAGGACAAATTCATCATTAACACCTTCTGCATAGGAGTCCAGTATAGCCTGATAAGGATCAGTAGCTGTCTTGCCCTCAGCCAGTACCAGGGCATCATAGGCCTTTTTGGTTCTCTCCCAGCGGTTATCTCTATCCATAGCATAATAACGGCCACTGACAGTAGCTACTTTACCTACCCCTATCTCCTCTATCTTTTCTAATAAATCCTGCATATAGTTTGCGCCGCTTTTCGGTAAAGTATCCCTGCCATCAAGAATAGCATGAATATAAACCTTCTCCAGGCCATATTCTTTGGCCATTTTCATCAAACCATAAAGGTGATCAGTATGACTGTGGACACCACCTGGAGACAAAAGGCCAATCAAATGCAGGGCAGTATCATTATCTACAGCATTTTGATAACCTTGCTTTAAAACCTGGTTTTCAAAGATAGTTCCATCTTTAATGGCCTTATTGATCCTGGTATAATCCTGATAAACAATCCGGCCTGCTCCCAGGTTTAAATGGCCAACCTCCGAATTACCCATTTGTCCCTCCGGCAGCCCCACAGCCTCACCAGAGGCATCCAGGGTATTCATGGGATAATCAGCCATCAGTTTGTCCAGAACAGGAGTCCTGGCCGCACTTACTGCATTCCCTTCTTTATTATCATTAAGTCCATATCCATCCATTATAATTAAAGCAAGTGGTCTTGGTCTATCCATTTCTTTCACCCCTTTCTTTATCCAAAATCAATATCTCCTGCTATGTTTTCCTCTGCCATTCTTATCTTTAAAATTATTAAAAGCCTAAATTTATTTTCAATCATCTTGCCCCTTCTACTATCTTTACAAAGGAATCAGCATCAAGGCTGGCTCCACCAACTAAGGCACCATCAATTTCAGGCTGGGCCATTAATTCTTCAATATTAGAGGGGTTGACACTACCACCATATTGGATCCGGACCAGATCCGCTGCTTCAGCAAAATCCTCTCTAACCAGATCCCTGATGGCCTTAATTACCTCATTGGCATCTTCAGCAGTAGCAGTTCTTCCTGTACCTATAGCCCAGATTGGCTCATAGGCAATCACGGTCTCTGCTACCTGTTCTTTGCTTAAACCTGCCAGATCAGCTTTAATCTGTCCTTTTACTTTTTCCAGGGTCTGGCCAGCCTCCCTTTCTTCCAGGGTTTCCCCTACACAGACAATTGGCTTCAGGCCATATTTGAAGGCAGCTTTTACCTTTCTATTAACATCTTCATCACTTTCCTGGAAATATTCCCTTCTTTCAGAATGCCCAATAATTACATATGTAGCACCTATTTCCTTCAACATGGGGCCAGCTACCTCGCCAGTATAGGCACCAGACTCTTCCCAATGCATATTCTGGGCACCTAATTTAATATTACTATCAGCGATTATCTCGTAAACCGGAAGCAGATTTACAGCCGGTGGACAGACTGCTATTTCTACATCATCAATACCAGCTACTTTATCTTTTAATTGGTTAACCAGTTCCTTAGCTTCATTCAAGGTCTTGTTCATCTTCCAGTTACCAGCAATAAGTGGTTTCCGCACCTGATTCACCTCCACAGGCTAAATTTTATTACTTCTGCCTTATTATAATATAGCATAATACTATCTTTTACAATGTAAAACACATTACTTTTTTAGAATTGCCAGTCCCCATATTCATTGGGACCTGAATATTAGTCTAAATCATCCAGAGCTTCTACACCTGGTAAAGGCTTTCCTTCAAAGAACATCAGGGAGGCTCCACCACCGGTAGAAATATGGGTCATCTTATCTTCCAGGCCAGCCTTTTTGATGGCTGCTGCAGAATCTCCACCACCAATAATGGTCCTGGCCTTGCTTTCAGCCATAGCTTCGGCAATTGCAAAGGTTCCTTTTGCGAAGTTATCCAGTTCAAAAACACCAATAGGACCATTCCAGATAACAGTCCTGGCATTTTTAATTATTTCAGAGTATTTTTCAATGGTTTTTGGCCCACCGCTATCCAGGGATTCCCAATCAGCTGGAATATTATCGATGGTCACGGCCTTGAAGTTGGCATCATTACTGAAATCATCTGCAACAACAACATCTACAGGCAAGACTAATTCTACACCCTTTTCTTCAGCTTCCTTTAATAATTCTTTGGCCAGATCCAGCTTATCTTCTTCTACCAGGGATTTACCAGTCTCATATCCCTTAGCCCTGATAAAGGTATTGGCTATACCTCCACCTACCAGGAGATAATCGATTTTATCCATCAAGTTACGGATAACACCAATCTTATCTGAAACCTTGGCACCACCCATAATGGCTACAAAAGGATGTTCCGGATTTTCCATAACATCCCCAAGGGCTTCCAATTCTCTCTGGAGTAAAAATCCAGCTACTGCAGGCAAGTGTTCAGCAACTCCTACTGTAGAGGCATGGGCCCTATGTACAGTACCAAAGGCATCACTGACGAATACATCAGCAATACTGGCCAGTTTTTTTGCAAAATCAGGATCATTCTTGGTTTCTTCTTTGTAGAAACGGGTATTTTCCAGAACCAGAACATCCCCATCCTGCATATTATTTACAGCTTCTTCTACCTCTGGCCCGATACAATCATCTACTTTGCTTACTTCCTTATTCAATAATTCAGCCAGCCTCTGGGCAACAGGATCCATCCGGTAAGCCTCATTAACCTCTCCTTTGGGTCTGCCCAGATGGGACATTAAAATAACCCGGGCCCCTTCATTGATTAAATACTGAATAGTTGGTAAGGCAGCCTGGATTCTGGTATCATCAGTTATTTGCCCATCTGCCAGAGGGACATTAAAGTCAACCCTGACCAGGGCCTTTTTCCCTTTAAAATCAAAATCCTTTAAGGTTTTTTTCCTCATATTAACACCTCCATAGTTTAGCGGCACTTGCAGAAGCTTCTTCTGCTTAAACTTTCTAACAATCTAGCCTGATTTCAAAAGAACAGGTAGAAATCATTTCTCCAGATAGAGAAATCTGATTTCTACCATGCTCATTAACAGGTCATGCTCAGCTTATTTTCCTAATTATAGGCCTTTGCTGGCAATATATATAGCAGTATCTACAATCTTCTGGGCATAGCCCCACTCATTGTCATACCAGGACAGTACTTTAACCATGTTACCATCCATTACAGTGGTATAATTGGCATCAAAGATTGAGGTATGGGCATTACCCTTAATATCAGAAGAAACGATAGGATCTTCATTGTAGAGCAGAACACCCTTCATTGGGCCTTCAGCTGCTTCTTTAACGGCAGCATTAACTTCCTCTGGTGTAACATCTCTGCTTAAGATAGCAGTTAAGTCAACCAGTGAACCGGTTGGAACAGGAACCCTTACTGCCATTCCGTGGAATTTACCCTTTAATTCAGGTAGAACCAGGGCAACAGCTTTAGCAGCACCGGTAGTTGTTGGAACCATGTTTATAGCACCGGCACGTCCCCGGGTAATAGCCTTAAATGAAACAGGAGCATCAAGGATTTTCTGATTTCCGGTATAGGCGTGAATTGTTGTCATTAAACCTTTCTCAATACCGAACTTATCATTTAAAACTTTAGCTACTGGAGCCAGACAGTTAGTTGTACAGGAAGCCATGGAAATAATATGATGATTAGCTGGATCATATTTATCCTGGTTTACACCCATTACAATGGTAATATCTTCATTTTTAGCTGGAGCAGAAATGATTACTTTCTTGGCACCTGCATCTAAATGTTTTTTAGCATCTTCAGCATTTGTAAAGAAACCAGTTGCTTCAATTACTACATCTACTCCTAATTCACCCCAGGGCAGGTTAGCAGGATCTTTTTCTGCATAAACCTTTATTTCCTTACCATTAACAATAACACTATCTTCTGTAAAATCTACATCTGCATCAAAAGTACCATAATTGGAATCATATTTCAGCAGATAAGCCAGAACCTGTGGGTCAGTCAAATCATTAAAGGCCACAAATTCTACATCAGGATTGTTGTAATATCCCCTGAAAGCACGACGACCTATAGCACCAAAACCATTAATAGCAACTTTTACACTCATGTTATCTTCCTCCATTTAAATTTTTTTAGCCTTTAGGCTATTATTTTAATATTATCAACTAGCTAATTAAAAGTATATATGTATATCCACAATTTTACAAACTAATTCCCTATCTCACCCCCTTTAAATACAAAATCTCTCTGGCAGTTGCTTCATCAGTAATCAATAAATTATGGTAAGCAGGTGAAATTACTGACAAGATGGCCCTGGCCTTATCTGGCGGGCCAGCAACAACTATCACCTTTTCTATTTCCTTCAAGTCTTCCAGGTGTAAGCCTACACTGGTAGTTACATGAACCAGTTCCCCTGATTGATTAAAATAATACCCCAGGGCCTCAGCTACAGCTCCCTTGTCTATTAATTTCTGAATCTCTTCCCGGGACATATCCCTTCTGGCAGCCATAACCTCGGCACTCCCTACCCCATGGATCAGGATATTAGCCTTTTTTAAGCAATTTAAAACCCTTTGAATTGAGGGCTCTGCAATTAATCTATCTACATTCTCTTCTTTTATTGAATCAGGTATATGTAAGAGGTGGTAACGGCCGCCCAGTTTGTTGGCCAGGGTAGCTGCTATAGTATTAGCCTGAATTTCAACCTCTTCCCCCAGGCCTCCCCGTCCTGGAACTACAGTAATATCCATTGCTCTCTCATTTTCTCTCATGACATTGGCTACCTGGGCCAGGGTTGTTCCACCGGTAACTGCCAGTATATCTCCATCTTTCAGCATTTTACATAATAACCTGGCAGCATAACGGCCTATCTCCTGAATGGTAGTAGAAGTTTCCAGTCCACCAGAAACAATATGGACTTCTTCTATTCCCAGGCAATCCTTCACTTCCTGCTCAAGAGCCTTGATATCTTTAAGCTCTTTCATGTACTTATCCAATTCAGGCAGAAAATCTGAACCCAAGTCTGTCATCACTGTTCCAGAACGGTTTACTTTAATCAGGCCTCTACCACACAGAAAGTCTAATTCTTTTCTCACCAGTCTTTCACTGATATTGGTTTTTTCTGCCAGGGCCCTTCTGCCGATAGGTTGGTTATAATAAATGTTACGTAATATAGTATACCGATTTTCCGCTATAGATATTAATTCAGGCACCAATTTTTCCTGGATTTTAAAAAGATATTTCACAGCCCCTACCTCCATTAGATGGGAACGTTATTATCCCGTTAGAACATTTATGTCCCGCCCTTTTGAAAAAATATTTTTACCACTATAATATATTCTATATAACTCTCAAAAATCCTTTATTTTTTTCTCCTATTTATAGATTTTTTTCTTCTCTTTTCTTCATCACCCTGATCTCATCAGCTACCTTCTTGATACGGCGCATCCGGTGATTAACTCCTGATTTACTAATCTTTGGTGATAATAAGTCCCCCAGTTCTTTTAAACTGGCATAGGGATATTCCTTTCTTAAATAGGCTATCTCCTGTAAGCTTGCCGGTAGGGAACTAATACCTCTTGTAGCCTCTATTAGCTCAATATCCTCTATTTGTTCCAGTGCAGCAGTAATGGTCTTGTCCATATTGGCTGTTTCAAAATTAATCTTTCTATTTATATCATTCTTTAAACTCTTCACTACATATATATTTTCCATTTCCAGCAGGGCATGATGGGCCCCAATTATGTTTAAGATAGTTGTGATATCTTCATAGTTTTTAAAATAAACAATATGCTTATTATTATGCTCAGTTAATCGGCCTTCCAGATTGAAAGAAGCCAGAAGACTGAGCAGATCCCTGGCCAGGCCCCTATGTTCACACCTGAATTCAAGGTGATAAGCACTGGCTGGATTATTTACCGAGCCTCCCCCTAAAAAAGCCCCCCTAAGATAGGCCCTCTGGTAACTCCTGTTGCTGAAAAACTCATCTTTTATCCGGAAGATAATATTATTGTGGTCATCAATAAAACCCAGCCGGGATAAAAAGGTATCCAGCCCCTGCTGTGGGGGCAAGAAAAGTTCATATATATTATGTTTACCAGCAAAGGGATAGTTTTTCCGGACTATAATCTGTATCTCTAGCCTGAACTTTTTTTTAATTACAGAATATACTTTCCGGGCTAGATCTCCCATGGTCAATTTTATATTTAAGGCAAAGCTTTTATTTATAATCTGGATAGTACCATTCATCCTGATCAGGGCAGCTAATTCTGCTATCTCTCCACTCTTAATCCTGACCAGTTCATGCTTTACGTCACCTGTAAAAGACAATCCCCCTCACCTATCCTTCATTACCCCCAGGATAACCTTGGCCAGTTCATCTGGATTATGTCTGATAAAGCCTTCCCTGGATAGTAAATTCCCCTCAATAACCTTTATGTCCAGTTCTCTAATTTTCTTTTTATCTACTTTAACCTGAAAGGCCCCTTCTTCCCTATATCTATTTATTAATTCCCGGGAACTTTCCTCTCTATTCACCACAACATAATCAAATAAGTCCCCACCAGTATGCTTATAAATAGCCTTAATATGATCACTGACAGTATAACCTGAAGTTTCACCAGCCTGTGTCATCACATTACAGACAAAGATCTTGACAGCACTGCTTTCCCTAATCTTAGCAGCAATATCGCCTACCAGTAAATTAGGAATAATACTGGTATACAGGCTGCCAGGCCCCACCACAATTATATCTGCTTCTTCTATGGCTTTCACCACTTCAGCAGTAGACTTACAGGAAGAAGGCTGTAAAAAAACCCTTTCAATTTTCTTTTTTTGTTCAGGAATAATAGACTCACCCAATAAAACTGTCTTATCCGAATAAATTGCTCCCAGCCGTACATCCTCATTGGTTGCCGGCAATACCTTGCCCCTGATGGCCAGAACCTTACTGGATTCCCTGATGGCTTCTTCAAAATCCCCCAGTATATCAGTTAAGGAAGCAATAAAGAGATTGCCGAAATTATGGCCTTCCAGGTCTCCCCCAGAATTAAAGCGGTACTGAAACAACTCCTCCATTAAGGGTTCTGTATCAGCCAGGGCTACCAGGCAATTGCGGATATCTCCAGGAGGTAAAATACCCAACTCATCCCTTAATTTACCGGAACTCCCTCCATCATCAGCAACTGTAACCACTGCTGTCAAATTACTGGTATAATTCTTCAAACCCCTTAATAAATTTGATAAACCGGTTCCACCACCCAGGGCTACAATCCGGGGTCCTTTCTCCAGTATTTTCCTTTCAAAGGCCTTATCCAGAAACTTATTGGCTTCCAGATGATAAAAGCCTTTTAAGGCACCTTTCAAGGAGGCAAAAACCCCCCAGATCCCCAGGATTATCAGAACAAGGGCCGCAATAAGGTCGACAAAAAAGGATAGATTGCCCACAAAAGGCAAGAGGAAGCGGATGACCATGTTTTCCAGATAACTGATTATCTGGTAACCCAGTAAAATAGAAATACCTGCACTGATTAATAAAAGGGATATAGTAAGCAATAAGATCCATCTCTTAATGCCAATCCCTGGATATAACCATTTTTTATTGGAAAAATTGATTTTCATAGACTTATCCGCCCTTAATTTATAAATAATAAAAAACCGGGCCTATCTTCTTACTTTTTTATGTCCTTATGCTCTACTACAACCCGGTAACCTTTGCGGGCTAAAAAATCCCGTAACTTGATAGCAGTAGTCACTGAACGATGCTTGCCACCAGTACAGCCAATAGCAATCATTAAATGACTCTTGCCTTCTTTTTCGTATTCCGGCAAGAGGAACTCTATGAAATCAAAGAACTTCTTATAAAACTTAGTCGACAGGGGCCATTTCATGATATATTCCTGGACCACCTCTTCTTTTCCGGTAAGATCTTTAAGGGAACTAACATAGTGGGGATTAGGCAAAAATCTCACATCAAAAACCAGGTCTGCATCCATGGGAATCCCATATTTATAACCAAAGGAAATAATGGAAATTGACAGGTTTTCTTTACCTACTTTATGGAAAGAATAGATCCGCCTTAATTCATTATAGAGATCCCTACTGACCATTGCAGAAGTATCTATAATTTTGTTAGCCTTTCCCCGGATTTCCTCTAACATGGCCCTCTCTCTCTGAATGGCATCAAGAATACGGCCTTCTTCATCCAGGGGGTGTTTTCTTCTGGTCTCTTTGTACCTTCTTACCAGAGTCTCGTCAGAGGCCTCCAGAAAGAGTATCTCATAATTAAAGCCCTGTTTTTCCAGTTGCGCTAATTCTCCAAAGAGGGAATTAAAAAACTTGCCTCCCCTGATATCAGTCACTATGGCAATCTTTTCATACTCAGAACGAAGGCACAATTCAGCGAATTTATTTATAAAGGTAGGTGGTAAATTATCGATACAGAAATAACCCATATCTTCAAAAAAATTCAAAGCCACTGACTTACCTGCACCTGACATCCCTGTTATTATTAAAAATTCCATTATGGAAACTCCTCTCTGATAATCTTATATCATTAATCTTATAATACCATTGTATAATATCAGGAAGAGAATGTAAACAGCCATACTTAGGCCAAAATTGGCAATTTATCCTTTAGTATTCTGAAAGTGGCCGGTAATACTCCAACTAATTCTCCATCCAGTTCCAGCTCCGAGCTCCCTTCATCCTCCAGTTCTAAAAGTATTTCCTCTGCCTGGAGGGAATCAACCAGGGGATGACTTAAATGGCTGCCTTTATAAGCTTTAGCCAGATTTACAATTATACCCATCTTGCTGAAGTTCTTTAATACTACTATATTTAATTTCCCACTGTCTAATTCAGCCTCAGGAGCTATCATAACACCTCCGCCAAAATACTTGCCATTGGCAATAATCACACTATTTAAGTATTGATTATACTGCTCCTGACCATCTATAATAACCCGGGTTTTTTTGTTTTTATAACTAAAGAGGGTTCTAAAAACACCAATTAAATAAGATAAAAAACCACCATAGATTTTGGAACTTTCATTAACCAATTTAGCAGTACTGGCCCCTATACCGGTATCAGCCACATTCAGGAAAAGCCTGGTCTCATTCTTGCCGGCATAATTTCTGTAACAAACCTCTGCAACATCTACTTCCCTGACCCTTTCTCTCCTGATAATATTTACAATATCCTCTATTTCCTTGCCAATACCAAAAGACCTGATAAAATCACAACCGGTTCCCTGGGAAAAGATAATTAATTTTATATCTTTAGCCAGCAAGTCTCCCTCTCTATAAAGGCCATTAATAACCTCATTAGTGGTTCCATCCCCACCTACAGCCATAATCCTGCGATAACCTTCAGCAAGGGCTGTCCTGGCCAATTCTATAGCATGACCTGGATATTCAGTAAAACGAACCTCCAGGTCTATTCCTTCATCATGAAAAACCTGCTCATACTTTGGCCAGACCTTCCCTGTCCGGCCATTGGCAGAAACAGGATTTACAATAGCTATAATCCCCTGTGTCATATTAAACCAGTTCCTTTCCCTTTTAATTTCTCTCTCTTTATCTGCATAATATAAGTAGCTTTTTACTAATTCTTCTTTATCTGCAATTTTTCCTGCAAAATCTACATCAATTGAAAGTATTTTTTATAACCTACATAGAAAAAGTCCAGGAAGCCTGATACAGGCCCCCGAAAAATAAAAAACAGAAGAAACCAGACTCTGGTCCCTTCTGTCTCAAAAGATCCTGTCAACTATAATTTAATTATTATTTACATTCCACTAATATAATAATTTTCCCACAGTAACTAAGTATAGCTTTTCTCTAAGTACTAATTTTCCGGAGTCATTTCTTTACTCTCTGTTTCCTTCTTATCTGCTGCTTTTTCTTCAATTTTTTCATTAAGATTTGCAGCCTTACTCCTGCTTCTCATCTTTTTAATATTATCCATTATTTGAACAAAGAAAAGAGGAATCAGTGGCAAGACTATTAGTAGCAGCAACAGATACAATTTGTTACTGAATAACATTGCTTTTTCAATATCATTGAGCTGAAATATATAGATGCTGAAAATAGCAAATATGATGGTCATTAAGGCCATCAATAAGCTCATGTACTCCACCGGAACACCTTCACGGATGAGTACTGGCTGTTCTGAATCAAGGGCAGCTTTTTTACTGCTTTTCACCTTTAGATCCATTAGATTTTTACAATACAAATCCTTTTGTTCCATAGTTAAAAAAGGAGACTGCATGATATCTGTTATTATATCATCTATTAAGGACTGAATATTGTATAAATCTGCCTTATCAACATTATATTTATTGGCTGTTGAAGAAATAATTGAATTAAATAGATTTATATCAAACAAATCATCTTTAGCGATCATCGGTCTAATAGTCTGTAGTATCTCCAGATTAGCTGCATACAATTTGCGTAAATAATATTTTTTCTCCTTTTTAGCAACCAGTAGGCTGGATACAAGATAGACAATCAAACCTGACAGCAGCCCTCCCCCAATTCGCAAAACCCACGGATTTGCTAACACCAAACATCCCTCCTTATATTTTTTTCATAGAAAAATATCTTTTTCTGGCTAAACTATATAATATATTATTAGAGATAATTAATAAATCTCCTTTTTACTTAAGAAAATTTCTTGTTCTTCTATAAAGTATAGCCAAAACCCAGAATAGTAAAGCTCTTAAATTCATCACCAGGGGCCATCTTTATTTCTATAGTATGCTCCCTCGCTTCATCCTCCTGGTAAAGCAGGGTAGCATTACAATGGGTCCAGTTAACCCGGCGGGGATCAAGGGTTTTAACATATTTACCATCTACATAGACCTCAGCCTTACCAAAATCAGCACTGCCGGAATCCTTAAAAACCAACATTAAACTTTTGCTGGTAATAGTCATCTTGAAACTCCCGGTACCAGAGTAGATATTATGCATCCAGTTATTGGGGAATTGGGCTGTTCCTCCAAGATCAGCATCCATCTCCACCCTCTGTAGGTCATGGTCCCGCAGGCGAAATCCCCCTGCCTCAATAGTTGCTGCCTCCGTATTGGTGTTCCTATCCAGCAGCCGTATGTTTTTAAAAGCATCCCCCAAGAGAGGTTTCTTATCTAAATTAATATCTTCTTCAGCCATTGCTGCCTTATCTGTTTCAGCAAAGAGATAGGCCAGGCAGTCAGCCATAATCCGGTGGCCAGCATTGGAAGGATGATAGATATCAGCAAAAAAATCCTCTTTGCTGATTATATTACCCTTTCCTTTTGATATATAAAACTGGTCTACCACTGCATCCTTAATACTAACCATAGGCAGATTATAGTATCTACCTATAGGGGCCAGCCGATCCTGCAGGTTCCAGTCACTCTTGAATACACTGAATAACAAGATAACTGCCGGTTTATTTTCTGCTTCAAGAATCTTTAAAACCAGGCTTTCATAAGATACCCCCCTGGTCTCATCATCGGCATCATTTACGGCAAATTCCACTACAACGATATCTGGTTCAACAGTACCATCCCTTAAGACATCCCGGTCATAACGGATAACACCTAACTGGGAAGGGGTACCACCAACACCAGCCTTGATAAAATGAATATTATCACCACCATCTTTCCCAAACATCTCTTTAAAGCGCAAATAGGATTGATAGGCATAACAATTGGTATTGATAGGACTGGCTCCTGCCCCCTGGGTTATTGAACCGCCTATATAGGCTATGGTAATCTCTTCCCCTCTTTTTGCCTTTTCTATGGCATTTTTCAGCCGCTGATTATTACCTGTACTTAATAGGGATTTAGCGATCATGGCCTGGTATTCTTCAGAAGCAAAATCTACTCCTCCACTACTGGCAGCAAAAGCCCTGATCATCCCCCCTGCAATAAGCATAACCAGTAAAAGGATAATTACTGTCCTGATTTTTTTCATTTTACTCCTCCTCTTACAACTCTTTATCCATCTTTTGCAATTCATCATTACCACCAAAGGCTATCATAATGTCTCCGGTTTCAAAGCTTAAATCTGCCAGCCTGCTTACATAAATCTCATCACCCCTCTTGACAGCCAGAACATTTATATTAAATCGGTTTCTTAATTTTAATTCCTGTAGACTCTTGCCAATCATACTATCCCTTACTGGCAACTCAATAATACTGTAATCAGGAGAAAACTCCAGATAATCAATTATGTTTGAAGAAAGCAAATTATTAGCCACCCGGATACCCATATCCCTTTCCGGATAAACAACCCTATCAGCACCAACTTTACTCAGTAAACGGCCATGCAAATCATCCCTGGCCTTGACAATAACATAGGGGACTCCCAATTCCTTCAGTATTAGGGTAATAAGTACATCAGCCTGGGAGTTATCACCAATACTTACAACTGCTACATCAAAGTTACCTGCCCCAAACCTCCGTAATACCTCCGGATCTGTGGCATCGGCTTCTACCGCATAAGTAAGATCAGCTGCTATTGATTGTACCCTTTCCATATCCTTATCTATGGCCAAGACATTATGTCCTCTTTCCACCAGAGTTCTGGCTACACTAGCACCAAAAGTGCCTAAACCAATTATAAGGAATTGTTTCATTTCCGGAACCCTCCCATCAATCTAATTTATCAACCCACCATTATTTCTTCCTCTGGATAACGATAGGGGAGTTTTTGCCTTTGCTCTGCCAGAGCAACTACCAGGGTTAAAGGCCCAACCCTGCCAATGAACATGGTCACTATAATCAACAACCTTCCTATTACCGACAAAGAAGCTGTTATACCTGTAGACAAACCGACAGTTCCAAAGGCCGCAACTGTTTCAAATAAAAGGGACATAAAAGAGGCCTCTTCTGTTACAGACAGGACAATAGTAACAAACAGGATTAAAAATATAGCCAGTAATGTTATGACAAAAGCTTTTATAATCAATCTTTCCGGCAGACGGCGCTGAAAGATCTCAATATCCCTTTTACCCCTGATGACATTCCAGACCGTTATTGCTATCACACCAAAAGTAGTGGTCTTGATACCTCCACCGATGGAATCGGGAGAAGCCCCAATAAACATTAAAATTATAGTTAAAAACAGGGTGGCATTATGGACCTGTTCCACAGCCAATACATTAAAACCTGCAGTTCGCGAGTTAACTGCATAAAAGAAAGCAGCCTGGAGTTTCTCTCCCAAAGCTAGATTCCCTATGGTAGCCTGATTGTTATATTCCAATAAGAAAAAATATAAAAAAGCAAAGGCTATTAATATAAAAGTAAAGCTTAAGACTATTTTAGTCTGCAAAGTAAAAGCTTTCTTCTGCTTTTTAGTATACAATTCCACTAAAACCGAGAAACCTAAACTACCCAGGATTACCAGGATCATGATACTAATACTGACTAAAGGAGTATTGATAATAAAGCCAGCCAGATTTTCTCCAAAAAGAGCAAAACCAGCACTATTAAAGGCAGAAACTGAATGGAAAATAGCCCAGTAAAGAGCTTTACCAGGAGGATAATCCCTGATCAAGCTTATAAATAAAGGAATTGCCCCAAACCCTTCTATAATCAAGGTAAGGAAGAGAACGGATTTAACCAGTCTTACCAGCCCCGCCATCTGTATATTATCCAGATCATCTTTTAATAATAAACGTCCCTTTAAACCGATTTTCCTGCCCAGTAAAAGGGCTATAATGGTAGAAAAGGTCATAATCCCGATGCCACCTATCTGGATTAAAAGCATGATTATAACCTGGCCAAATAGGCTGAAAGTGTTAGTAAAATCAAGGACCATCAAGCCTGTAACACAGGTAGCTGAACTGGCAGTAAAAAAAGCATCCAGGAAATCCAGGCCCCCTTCCCCTGTTGTCGCTATAGGTAACATTAATAAAAAAGTACCTATAACTATAACTGTAAAATAGGCGATAACAAGAAACTAGGCCGGATTAAATTTTCTTTTCCGCCGGTAGGCCTGCATAATAATTACCCCTTTAAAAAAGCATGGAATTCAAATTATTATCTTCTAATATCTGGGCACCTTCTGTTTTGTTAAAACAATTCTCATATTCTAACCCGGGATTTTCCAGGCTCAGGCTGTAATAATACCTTAGAGGGTATAGCCAAAACCAAGAATGGTGAAACACTTATCTTCATCACCAGGAGCCATCTTAATCTCTATCTCATGTTCCCTGGCTTCCTCTTCTTGATATAAAATTACAGCATTACAATGGGTCCAGTTATTAATATGAGGATCAGCAGTCAGGACATATTCCCCATCTACATAAATCTCTGCCTTGCCAAATTCACTGTTCCCTGAATCCTTAAAGACCAGCATCAGGCCTCTGCTAATGATAGTCATCTTAAAGCTTTCTGTACCAGATGAAGGAGTACGCATCCAGTTATAGGGGAACTGGGCTGTTCCATGGGAATCAAGATCCATCTCTACCAGCTGTAAATCCTGGTCTCTTTCCTTAAAACCACCCTCAGCTATACTGGCTACATGAGTATTAGTCTCTCTATCCAGGAGGAGAATATCTTTATAATAATTGCCAATTGCCGGTTCCTGATCAAGTATAATATCTTCTTCAGCTATTGGGTCTTTACTGGTCTCGGCAAAGAGATAGGCCAGACAGTCTGCCATAATCCTATGGCCATCATTGGTCGGATGATAAATATCATAGAAAAACTGCCTTTTAGAGATAATATTCCCCTCTTCTTTAGATAGACGGAATTGCCCTACTACAGCATCCTTTACACTTACCATAGGCAAATTATAGTGTTCTCCCACAGGAGCAAGCCTGTCCTGCAGGTTCCAATCATTTTCAAAAACACTGAATAAGAGAATTACTGCCGGTTTATTTTCTGCTTCTAAAATCTTTAAAACCAGGCTTTCATAACAAACTCCCCTGGTCTCATCACCAGCATCGTTTACGGCAAATTCCACAATAACAATATCTGGTTCCACTTGTCCATCCCTTAAAATATCCCGCTCATAGCGGATAATACCTAGTTGTGAAGGGGTGCCACCAACACCGGCTTTAATATAATGAATATTATCCCCCCCATTCCTGCCAAACATCTCTTTAAATCTCAAATAAGACTGGTAAGCATAACAATTGGTATTGATGGGCTTGGCCCCTGCCCCCTGGGTAATGGAGCCACCTATATAAGCTATGTATACATCTTCACCTCTTGCGGCTTTTTCCATAGCCTTTTTCAAGCGCCAGTTATTACCCTTATGTAATAATGATTTAGCTATCATTTTTTTATACTCTTCTGAAGCAAAATCAACCAGTGGGTCAACAATTAAGTCCTCCACCTCATAGCCGTCATTTAGATAAAACTTAACTGTAGCTTTACCTATCTGGCCAACCTGATCAAATTCAAAGGCAAATTTACCCAGGATATCATCATCTGGAGACCATTCATAATCTGCCAGTTCTATAAGAACTTCCCTGCCATCAGCCGGGCAGGGAACCCGCAATGTCGTTCCACTTTCATACTTATTACTTTTTCCCCAGTTCTGTAAAACAAAATTCACTTCTTTTATACTATCATCACTAGCCTGTATGGATACACCAATACTGTGGACTAATTGATGGAATCCAGCACAGCTTTCCAGCAACTGTAATATTTCTTCATCAGTTACTCCCCCTATAAACTCTGCTGCATTTCTTATCCGTCCTTCCAGGTAGATCTCCTCTGAAGGTTTGCCTTCATTCCTGCTGCCTGCTTCAATATCAGTATCCAGCATCAGGTATATACAGCTCCGCTTCTCAACAGGGTCCTTTGGTGCCACAGGCCCCCTGCCCTTTTTTTCCTCATTTAATGTCTTATTCTTTTTCACCTTTACCGTCCTCCCTATATACTATATATCTTTTATAGCTTTATTTATCCTAATATATCCAGGAGCTTTCATAAAAACAGAGCTTAAATTTTAATATCAACCAGGACACTCAGCTAAACGAGCCACTTTTATTACCCGTAGGTAATCCTCCAATTGCTCTCTGTTTACTTCCATTTCCTTTAAGTACAGGTCTGTCAAGGCCCTCCTAAATTGCAGCAAGAGATCCTTATTCTCTGCCCCTGCAGGAATGGGGGCCTCTTCCAATAAAAATACAGTCCTGGCTACATCATACAAAAAGGGTCCCTGACATATATTCATAAAATCTATAACAATAGGCACTCCTTCAGAGATGAAAATATTCCCTGGATGAAAATCCCCATGGCAGAGAATATTGCCATTCTGGAGTTTTTCCAGTAATTCCAGTATTTCTTTCCTGTTATTGACCTGCTTTGCCGGAATATTTAAGAGATTGTTTCTTAAAAAATCCTTATAATCAGGCAGTTTGTTGCCTTTATTACGAAGAATCTGCTTATGTAAAGTAGCCATATATTCAGCACATTTCTTTAAATCACCGGTTTTTATAACCCACTCCAGTAAGGATTGGCCTTTTACTCGCTCATAGATGATGCCATACTGTTTTCCAAAGGTATAGAGCCCATATACTCCCGGTTTTGCAAAATCTAAACCAGCTATGGCCCTGGCATTATATAATTCCTTTTCTATGGCTTCCCTGGGATATCCTTTATGAAAAAGCTTTAGTACCTTATTATCCTTCCACTCATAGACCTTTGCCGTTAGCCCTGTTCCAATTAATTTCCCGTAGTCCATTTTCATCACCTGTAATTTTAGATCTAATTTATATTTTGTTAAACCTTAATTATCTGCTTTCTTTTTACAAAAAACTACTTTTAGCCAGGATAATGCCTGGCTCGATATGATAATTTCCTGCTTTTTAATAATACAGGTCAGGATAAAATCCAGGTACCGGTTTTACCTTTCAGGCCATCTATTGCTTTATCCAGAGAGGTTATTAATGTTTTTCTTCCAGGCCTGGAAGAGGTAAAGGCCAGGCCAGCCTTTATCTTGGGAAGCATTGAACCTTCTGCAAACTCCCCTGCCTCAATATATTTTTCTGCTTCTTCTATTGACAATTGATCCAGCCATTTTTCTTCCGGCTTTCCATAGTTGATAGCTACTTTTTCAACAGCAGTTAATATAATCAAGGTATCAGCATCTACCTGTTCAGCCAGTTTGGCTGAACTGAGGTCCTTGTCAATTACAGCAGAAATCCCCGATATTTCCCTGTCCTCTTCAACTACCGGAATACCCCCTCCACCGATTGCTATTACTACATGGCCTGCCGCGAGGAGTAATTTAATGGACTCCAATTCTAAAATTTCTCTTGGTTCAGGTGAGGGAACTACCCTTCTATAGCCTCTGCCGGCATCCTCTTTCATGACAAAGCCTTTAGTCCTCATCCTCTCTGCTTCCTCACTACTATAAAATGCCCCTACCGGTTTTGTTGGATTTTGAAAGGCAGGATCATTCTGATCAACCAGAACCTGTGTTACAAGAGTGACTACAGGTATACTAAAACCCCTGGCTCTTAATTCATTTTGCAGGGCATTTTGCAGGTGGAAACCAATATAACCCTGGCTCATTGCCCCACATTCAGCAAAGGGCATCTCCGGGATATCTGTATTGTTTTTAGAGGCTATATCCATAGCCAGATTAATCATCCCTACCTGAGGACCATTACCATGAGTTATGACCAGTTGATAGCCTTCTGCTATTAAGTCAACAATATTTTGGGCTGTATTACGAACTGCCTCCTTCTGTGATTCGGGATCATTCCCCAGGGCATTTCCTCCCAGAGCTATAACTATCTTTTCTTTCATAAATAATCCCCCTGATCCATTAGAATAATTTTTCTTTTTTGTAATAATAAAAAAGACAATATATGCTAATTGTCAGCAACAGAAATCATTATTCTTTTATAATTCGCCAAACAGTAAATATCTCCTTTTTAATACCAGCTATGATTTTTATCCTGAATTATTTATTTCTATATCTCCTGAGCTGTCTTATTTGGTCTTCCCTATAGGGTTTAGATATGGTTTAATTATGTTTTTTTATATAATTATTTTATATGTTTTATAAATACACTTAATCTCACTAGATCTACAATAAAAAAGAGCCTGTACTTGTTCCTGGCCCTTTAAAATAGTCTTTTTCTTTATTAATAGTTTTCTTGTCTCTATTTTATTTTGTTTCTTATTTGACAATATTCACTATCCGCTCCCAGGGCAAAGCCAGTTTTTCCACTAACTCCAAGGCTTTCTCAAAATTACCCACCTCTTCTGCTCCATGGGCATCACTATTAATGATAAATTTTACCTCTGTCCTGGCTGCTGCCTCTATAAAAGCCCTCAGTTCTTCCACATGACGGGCATTTATCTCCAGCAAGGTTCCCCTTTCTGCACAGGCCTCTGCCAACTTATAAGTATCTATATCTATTCCATAACCAGGATGAGTTATAAAGTCAATCTTATATCTCTTAACTGCCTTGATAAGAATCTCTGTATTCTCTTTGCGTATTTCTTTTCTTTTGCCTGGAAACCACTTATAGATAAACCTGTTCTTTAAAATAATATCCTGAAAAGAAGAGAAATCAGGGGGATAGATTAAAAGGTGAAAACCAGCAGCCACAATATCTAAATCTGCCAGTATCTCTTCCGGGACATCCAGTTCTCCTTCCCGGTTGATTATATTTGCTTCAACACCACTGTATAACTTTATTCCGGGATACTTTTGCTGTAAAGCTTTTATTTCCCTTTTAATGACCAAAAGTTCAGAGGCGGACCTTACTCCCAGCCGGATAAAATTCCAGGACCCTGGCCCATGATCGGTAATGGCCAGTTCCTTCAAACCCCTGGCCAGGGCTGCCTGTATATTTTCCTCTATATTTCCCTTGCCATGACTATATTGGGAATGGGTATGGTAATCACCATAACATCTCATTAGAGCAAGATCCCCATTCTGGAAACCAGTATCCCCAGGATCATGGAGAAATAAACCAGTTCAAAGGCAGGTACTTTTCCAGGCTGGCGGAAGAAAAGAAAAAGAATAGCAAATAACAATAAGGCAGAAAAAATACCATAAGGTAATAAGAGACTGGCAGCATAAGTAGTCATAAATATAACCAGTAGTGAAAGGACAAAATAAAGCCTGTCCTTCTGAAAAAGAAAAGATTTGAATTCCCACTGGTTTTTTGTAAAAAGGTTTATAAGATATGTACCCCCTAGCCAGAGGGGAAGGGTCAGAAAACTACCCATTAAACCTGTCAGAGAACAGAGCAATACCAGCAGAGATTCAAAGATCTCCTTATTACTAGCTTTACTTTTTAATAATAAACGAAATCTGATTAAAAAAATTAAAAGTCCTGCAATAGTCAGCAAGCCCCCTGCAATATTTAACTCATTCAAGAGCTTAACAGGGACCAGTCCCAATAAAAGTCTCCAGACTGGTGTCATCAGGAGAGAAAGAAAAGCCATTAAAAAATAGGCAGTCTTCTTCTTGCCTGAGCCCAGGACATAGCCAGCCTGAATCAAATAGGCCAATGACCAGAGGTACAAAAATATCAATTCCATATTTATATTTCCGGTCAGAATAAGCAGCAAAACTGTAGTAATACCGATAAATAAAGAACCTGGACCTATACCCCAGGTTAATCCGGTCAAGCCTGCCACTACTGGACCAAGGCTGAAATTCCCTGAAACTACTGTTATTAAAGGCAGCAGAATAAAAATATTGCTTGCTTTCTTCCAATTCATTTTCAAGCCTCCCTGGCTCATTGATTTTATCAGCTACTTATATTATTACCAGCCAGGGAATTTTTATACTAAATAATAGGGCCAGGCCCTTTCCAGGAAGGCCTTTTCCGGGTTTTTCATTATTTTCAGGAAGCTTAATTTATCAACCTTTACCCGTTCCGGCCCATATAATACAGCTGGATTATTGTCCATTTCCTCTATAGTGGCCAGGCCCAAGGCATTATTGAGAGAGTAAAACTTCCTGTAACCTGGCAATTCCTCGGGAATTGCCAGATAATAATGGATCAAATTGGGTATATGGGTTTTCACATCAGCAAGCATCCTGGCCAGGGCTTCCAGGCCCCGCTCTTTCTTACTCTCATCCATTAACTCCTCAAGGCTTATCTGCAAACTAAGTAAAGGCCAGAAATGTTTCACCCGGTCTTTTACATCTTCTCTGATATCACGGATCAGATTAATTTTCTGCAGAAACTGGCCAGAGGCATTAAAATTAGCCAGGAGGGTTTTACTTTTTTCCTCTGTAATACTGGAATAATAGATAATCAAATCAGTCAAAAAACCACCAACAGTACCGGCTACATAATAACAGTACTCATCCAGGTCAAGAAAAGTCTTTACCTCTCTGGTCAGGTATTTTTTCATCCCCCTATTCATCTCTTCCAGCCATTTAAAAGAAACTGCTTTAACCAGGTCATCGAGTTCTTCATAGGCCTTTCTAACGGTCAGGGCATTCCTGGTTAGCTCCTCTGAAGAAGGATCTGGCATCAGGCCGGCATATTGGGCAATTTCTCCAGCTAATTCTTCAACATTATTATTCTCAGGCCTGAATAAGTCCACTACCTTGTCCATTAATAGATAGCGGTCCTCCAGGGAAAACTTATCTTCCGGAAGCTCATCCTCAAAATTATCCAGTAAACGGTCCTGCAAATAAACAATAGTCACTGGTATTTGCAAGGGATCATCCAACATGGGAATAGAAAGAGCAAAACTCCGTGACACCCCGGTTAATAATTTTTTGCAATATTTATATGCTTCTTCTGCCAAAACTAGCACCTCATTTTCGAGCTTTTCTCCCTTATTTTATCATAATTTATTGCAAGGGGCAAAAAGCCGGCCTAAAAATCCAGGGCCTGGATAAACTCAGCCTGAAAATCTTCTCTGAGGGAAAGCTCGATATATTCAATTTTTTCAGCCAGTAATCCCGCCTCTTCCCTTTTCCCCTTATCCAGGAGATAGCCCCTGGCACCAAGGCCGGCAGCATTACCTATTTTCCTAACCCTTTTTTCCATCTCCCCAGGCAAGAGGCTGATTTTGCAGGCATTGTGCGGATCGATAAAACTGCCAAATCCGCCAGCCAGATAGATATTGGCAAGTGCATCAAAGCCTATTCCGGCTTCCTTCATGAGGATACTTATCCCTGCTGCGATGGCCCCTTTAGCCAGCTGGACTTCCCTGATATCTTTCTGAGTCAAAAGAATAGGGCCGTCTATGGCAGTATATTTCTCAGGTATTATCTCTATAGCCCTCATATTTTTATAATCCCTGATCTTAAATATATCCGGCCCGGTATCTTCCCTGATCAGGCCGGTCCTGCTAATAATTCCATGTTCAAGCAGCTCTGCAATAATATCAACCAAGCCTGAGCCACATATACCTACAGGAGCCTGTTCATTGATTGTTTTATAATCAATCTGTCTATCTCCTCCAATTCTGAAGCTGGCAATGGCTCCCGGCACGCCGGGTACACCATAAGTAATACTGGCACCCTCAAAGGCCGGGCCGGCAGCCGTTGAACAGGCCAATAATTTATACCTGTTTCCCAAAACAATCTCCCCATTGGTCCCCAGATCGATTAAGAGGCTCCATTCTTCCCTGTTGAAATCTGTGACCAGCAGGCCGGCAATGATATCTGAACCGATAAAGGCCGAAACAATAGGCAGAATTTGAATCCTTCCCCGGGGATTTATCTTTATATCCAATTCAGCCGGTGATAGCTCCTGCGGGGCTGTAAAGACAGGCCGGAAGGGCGGCCTGGCCAGGCCGGAGGGATCTGTTCCGGTGAATAGATGGGTCATAACAGTATTAGCAGCCAGGCTCAGGGAATAGATATCATTGACTGTAATCTTATTCTTTACTGCCAATTCCTCAATAGTGAAATTAAGCTGCCTGATAAGGATATCCTGTAATTCCCTTAGTTCCTTTTCACCCCGGCGGGCATAATCAATCCTTCTCAGGACATCTGCTCCATACTTCCTCTGGGGATTGGCAAAGGAAGCCACAGCCACTTCTTCTCCTGTCAGGAGGTCCAGTAAATAAACAGCAACTGTAGTGGTTCCCAGGTCAACTGCCAGGCCAAAGGCCTTACCCCTTCCTTTCCCTTCTTTATCTCCATACAGGCCATCAAACTCTGGTCGAGGATTAAACTCTATATTCATATCAAGGACCCCGGTGAGGATTTGTAAACCCTCTTCCCCGGGGACTTCTATTTCCATATCATCTTCGACTACCATACGGCAGGCCAGCCGGTATCCTTTTTTTACTTCCTCCCCGGTCAACAGTCCCAATTCTGCAGTACTTATTTTTCCACGGCCTTTATTTACCCTTATCCTGCATTTGCCGCAATTTCCAGTACCGGCACAGACAGCTGAAATAGGGATGCCGCCGGCCTGTAATAATTGAAGCAGATTGCTTCCCTTTTCTGCTTTTAGCTGGATTTCCCTTTCCTCATATCTGATAACTATCCTTACCCGCATGCTGGAACTTCTCCCCTTCAATATTTTAGTCTTTCCGGCAATAATTAACGACAGGTTATGTTATTATTCTGGTTAAATTAAAAAAATCCTCTAAAAAAAAAGAGACCTGTTCTCTCAGGTCTCCCTTACATCTTCGATTAGTTCCTTCACTTTTTCCAGATAAAAACCGGTCAGGCTTTCTGCACTTTCTATATCCTGGCCTTCTGCATAGATATGAAAGACTGGCCGCTCGCTATCGGGTATCACCAGGGCCCAGCCATTACTATGTTTGAACTTAATACCATCTATCATCTGGTCCATCTTATTACCTTCCTTGCCCAGTTCTCTCATGACCCTTCCTTTTTCCTTCCAGTCACAGGCAATCTCTGCATTATTGAGATAAAACTCAGGCAATCTGTTCAGAAGGCCGTCCAGACTGATATTCAGCCTGGCCATCTCCTCCAGTATCAGGGCAAAACCTGCCAGGCCGTCCTGATAGGGATAAAACCTTAATATTTTAACTTCCTTCTCCCATTCTTTGTTATTCTCATAATATCTATCCATGGCAACCTGGGGATTCACAGGGGTATATTCCAGGACTGCCCCATATTCTTCTGCCAGTGATTCCAGTACCAGTGGTGTATTTACCGGTACAGGCAGATATTTGATTCCCCGTTCCAGTAAAATATAGGAGATAAGGAGCTGATATTCAGCCTTACTTAGAGCCCTGCCCTGCCTGCTAATCAGATGGAGCTCTTCTCCATTATGGTCGATTATTATCCCCAGATCTGAATTATTATCCCTTATTATCCTCTTCACCCTATCCCGGGCCTCCAGCCTCTCTTCAATACTCATTGGAAGGACACCCGGGGAATAATTTCTGGTAGATAAAATCTGGCAATTTAACCTGCGGAGCAAAAGGGTAAAAAGATCCCCCAGGCTATCGTACTCATAATCCATTACAACACTGAAATAATTCCTCCTGATATTCTCCAGATCAATACTGGCCGTCAGTTCATCCAGGTATTTGACCGGCATATCCGGAGTATAGGCAAAATCTCCAATCTCATCTATAAAGACCCGGTGGTACTCCCCGGTAAATAAGTGTTTTTCTATCTCCTTCTGTTCATTTGTTGAAATATGTACTCCGGTCTCATTCAGAAATTCTATTATTATCTTCTCCGGTTCTGTTGATGCTACCCGGATATGTACTCCGCCCTTGGCTTCTAAATCTACTACACTGAACCGGGTAACCGGGGTAATGGTCTCTCCTATATCGATAACATGTATCCCGGCAGCCTGTAAACCGGAAATAAAGGCTCTCTTCAAGACACTGGAAATTTTGTAAACATCACTACTTATAACAATATTATCCCCCCTTTTCAGGGTAGAGCCATAGGCTGCAGCCAGGTTAGAGACAAAATCCGGAGTAATATCAATATTACTATCACCGATAACTCCTCTATGGCAGAAAATATTCCTTCGCCAGTTTTCCGGCCAGACGATATTGGTATCTACAACAGCCTCATCCTCTATTTCCTTCTCCGGCCATATCTTTACTTCCGGTTTCAGTCTGCTTCCTGTACCAATTACAACATTCCTACCTACAGTAGCCAGATCAAAGATGGCTGCCCTTTTCCTGACCGTTACATTATTGGCCAGAATAGCCCCCCTGATCTCTACATTTGATTCAATATAATTATTGTCCCAGATAACACTATTTTTGATTGAGGTATTTTTATCAATACGGCAGTTCCTCCCGATGATACAGTTTGCCAGATAGGCACCGGCCTCCACCCTGCTGCCTTCTCCGATATAAACCGGGCCTCTCAACTCGACACTCTCATCCAGGTCTACACCATTTTCCAGATAAATGTTCTCCTCCAGGACCACACAGGCCTTTTTTCCAACCTTTACCCTGCCTGTAAGAAGGTCAAACTGGGTCTGATGATATTCCTTTATATTACCAATATCATTCCAGTATCCCTCCAGGGCAACAGCACAGAGATCCATATTCCTATTCAGCATCAGGGGAAAGAGATCCCTACTGAAGTCAAACTTTTTATTTTTCTCATAAAGCTCAAAGATTTTTGGTTCCAGGATGTATATACCGGTATTGATGGTATCACTGAAAACCTGGCCCCAGTCCGGTTTTTCCAGAAAGCGGATTACCCTGCCATCATCATCAGTCATCACTACACCGTAGTCCAGGGGAATATTCTCCCTGGCCAAAATCAGGGTGGCAGCTGCACCTTCCTCCTGATGAAATCTTATAGCATCAGTAAAATCAAAATCAGTAATGGCATCACCGCTGACCACTATAAAAGTCTCATCAAGGAATTCAGCTGCATTATGTACACTACCCGCAGTGCCCAGTGCCTCCTCCTCTATAAAATAGTGGAGATTGACACCCCACCTTTCCCCATTGCCAAAATAACTTTCAATCTTCTCCGGTAAGTAAAATGCTGTTACCGCAATGTCCCTGATACCTTGCTCCCTTAAAAGATCAATGATATACTCCATTACCGGATAATTGAGGACCGGAACCATAGGCTTGGGCAAATCACAGGTCAAAGGCCGCAACCTGCTTCCCTGGCCTCCGGCCATAATAACTGCTTTCAAGTTTTCAACCTCCTCCTTCAATTCCTTTCTCAAATCTCATGTGTATATTAGTTTACTTCACTGTAATTCCCGCATATCTATGGATAAACTCTTCCCTGTCTTCTCTCCTCTCTATAACTTTCTTCTTCCTGCTCCAACCACTTTTTCTGTATTCGGCAATTACTTCCTCATAAACAGCCAGGGTTTTATTGGCAATCTCATCCCAGGTAAAATCCCTTTTTACTATTTCATAAGCCCTGCTGGCCATCTCCCGGGCTCTTTCCTTATTGTTCAATAAAAAACGGATTTTCTCCGCCAGTTGCTGCGGATCATTCGGTTTTACGGTCAGGCCGTTCTCTCCATCTCTGACGAATTCTGCCAGTCCGCCTACCTCGCTGACAATGACTGGCGTCCTGGTAACCATTGCCTCCAGGGCAACAATCCCAAAGGGCTCATAAAGGCTGGGAAAAACCGCTACATCAGCAATCCGGTAAAGATTATTACGTTCCCTGTCACTGATAAATCCGGTAAAATAGACCCGCTCAGCAACACCAAGATATTCTGCCAGAGAACGTAAATTGTCCAGATAGGGGCCCTTCCCGGCAATAACAAACTTTGTTTTCGGGTTTGTCTTTAATATTTCCGGAATAGCCTGGATTAAAACTTGTATCCCCTTTTCCCTGACGATCCTTCCTACATAAAAGACTATATCCTCATCCGGACTGGCATAGAAGTCCCTATATGCAGGAGAAGAATCTCCCCTGTAATTTTCTTCATTTACTCCATTTCCTATTACCACAGCTTTATCTTCCGGTACCTGAAAAAGATTTCTCACTTCATTATTCATATACTGGCTGCAGACAATCAGCTTCCAGGCCTCAAAGCTTGCGTACCATTCCAGATCATTAATATACCTCTGCATATCATTATAAATTCCCTGGTTACGGCCAAATTCAGTAGCATGAATAGTATAGATTAATGGAGTGGTAAAGGAATGTTTCAATACTTTACTGGCCCAGAAAACCAGCCAGTCATGTCCATGAATTATGTCCAGATTATTATCCAGTTCCCTGAACAGTACCAGAGCTCTTTCCAACAATTGAAAATTTAACTGGAGAATATCTTCAACAAAATTATTGGCTGTAACAGCTACCGGGATTGTTCTCAAAACCCTGACACCATTTATAATTTCATCAGCCGGTAGTTCTGCCGAACCCTGGGTTACAACAAAAACCTCTATCCCCTTTCTCACCAGCGCCTCGCTCAGATCCTGTACATGTCGGGCCAGTCCGCCGTGGCTTACCGGTGGGTATTCCCAGGATAACATCAATATCCGCACGTTAACCCTCCTCTGCTATATTTATTCATATATTTTAAAGTCTGCACAGAAAAAGTAATTTTATACGAAAATATCGGTGAATAAAGTCCAGTATTTACAAGCATATTAAAAAGAGAACTAATTTTAAAGGAGGTTTCCTGATGTCAAGAGGATACCTGGCCCTTGTCCTGCATGCTCATCTGCCTTTTGTAAAACACCAGAAGGAAGGAGAGCTTGCTGAAGAATGGTTATATGAGGCTATTACTGAATCATATATCCCTCTTCTAATTGTCCTGAACCGGCTGATTCAAAAAGGGGTAGATTACCAGCTTACTATTAGTCTTTCACCAACCCTTATTACCATGCTGGCTGATCCCCTTTTACAGTTAAGATATAAAAAACACCTGGAAAAACTCATTGAATTAAGTGAAAAGGAAATAGACAGGACAAAAAATGAACCGCAATTTCATCATTTAGCAAAGATGTATAATGATTTATTTAATAAAACCTATGATTACTACCATATAAAATATAAAAATAATTTGCTGAAAGCCTTTAAAGAACTGGAGGAAACAGGAAAAATAGAATTAATTACTACCTGTGCTACCCATGGCTATTTACCCCTGATGCTTACCGGGGAAGCAATTAATGCCCAGATTAAAATGGGAATAGATACCTACAGGAGAGTTTTTAATAAAAGACCAAAGGGTCTCTGGTTACCGGAATGTGCCTTCAAACCTGCCGTCGAACCATATCTGGCACAGAATAATATCCGTTATTTTATTTGTTCCAGCCATGGTTTACTTTTCGCTAAACCAAGGCCCCGTTACGGCCTTTATGCACCCATCTTTACACCCTCCGGTATAGCAGCCTTTGGCCGGGATACCGAATCCTCCCGGCAGGTCTGGAGTGCAGCAGAAGGCTATCCAGGGGATTATGACTACCGCGAATATTACCGTGATATAGGCTGGGACCTGGACTATGAATATATAAAGGATTATTTGCCTTCCGGTGTCAGAAAAAATACCGGACTCAAATATTACCGGATTACAGGAAAGGGCAATTGGAAAGAACCCTATAATCCAGAAGCCGCCCGGAGAAAAGCAGCAGAGCATGCCGGAAATTTCATGTTTAATAGACAGCAGCAGGTTAAATATTTAAGCCAGGTTATGGACAGGAAACCAATAGTAGTCTCTCCCTATGATGCTGAGTTATTCGGCCATTGGTGGTTTGAAGGGCCCATGTGGCTGGAATTCCTGTTGGAAAAGATCCATTTCGACCAGGATGATATCGAAACCACTACCCTTTCCAGCTACCTGGAAAAGGAAAAGAAAAAGCAGTTCGCCATGCCCTGTGAAGCAAGCTGGGGGCACAGGGGATATCATGAAGTCTGGCTGAATGGAAGTAATGATTGGATCTATCGGCAGCTTCATGAAGCTGAAACGAAATTAGTCAAACTGGCCAATAAATACAGCCATCTGACCAATAAAAACAACTTGATATACAGGGCCTTAAATCAAATGTGCCGGGAGCTCCTGCTGGCCCAGAGCAGTGATTGGGCTTTTATCATAAATGCAAAGACCATGGTGGATTATGCTGTGCTCCGGACAAAAAAACACCTGGCCAATTTTTCCCTCCTGGTCGATGGGATTATAAATAAACAGCTGGAAGAAAGGAAAATAGCTGAATTAGAAAAGATAAATGATATTTTTCCAGATCTGGATTTTAAAATATATCAAAGAAATACAGGGGTAAGGCTGGGAAAGGAGATTGAAAGTGGAAATGCTTTATAATATCCTGCCTGTAGTTTTGCTTATAGGATTATTATTGGTTTTATACTTTACTTCAAGTAAAAAAGAGCAAAAGGACCAGAAAATAAAAGTCCCTATTAGAAAAACCAGGGCAGAATACGAAAGTGGAAAGGAGATTACCGGAGTGTTAAATGAGGAATTTTCCAGAGAAATCAGTCCTGAAAACAACAGCCCCTGGATAAAGGATAGGTCAGAACCGGTAATTACCACAGACATAGACTTGATTGGAGGGGATATTGATTTACCTGAAAATTATATAAGGCTTTTCAGCCGGGATCCAGAGTATCTTTTCACTTACTGGCAAATCAATAAAGAACTTTTTTTTAATCATACTTTCTACCTGCGCCTTTATAATCTCAGTAATGATGAATATACGGATATAGAAATAAACGAACCAGCCGGAAACTGGTATCTTAAAATTGAACCTGATAAGAAATATAAAATAGCCATTGGTTATTTTAAAAAAGACGGTTTCTTCCCTGTGGCTACCTCCGGTACTGTCCACACTCCTCCTGACCGCCCGGCAGGAATCATTGATAAATGGCTTGCAGAACTATCTGAATATGGTTTAGGAATAGAAATGGATTCACTGGTTATAAGCAAGAATATAGAAGAAAGAAAGAAATAGGCAAAGAAGAAAGCCACCGTTTTTCGGTGGCTTCTATAGTAAAAATCCTTAATAACGTTTCCCATTATGAACTTCAAAACTCCAATTCTGACCGTTATTGTTATCCCAATTATTTGCACTATCATGAAAACATATATAGAATCGTTTATCTGTCTCTACCGCACATTCTGCTTTCCAGACATTGCCTTCCTTCTCCATCTTTATATCCATAACATTTTCCCAGTGATTATTTAGACCGAATCCAGCATGGAGGTAGATCTGATCTGCCCCGGCTCTGGCCAGCAGGCCATCATAGATTATCTCTACCTTTTCACCGGCTGTAATCGGAATAGGCCTCACAGTAATTCCCGGATCATCTGCCAAAACTATTCCCCCTTTTTCTTTATCTACTACTTATTATAACTTCCGGGCCTAAACTTATTCACTATAAAAAATACCAGAATAAGTAAGGCCAGGACAAGCGGTGGTAGATAGATAACTGTTTTGGCGGGAGGTGTAATGATGAGGGGTAATATGACCGGGTAATCTTCAGCAAAATTGCTTAAAAGTTTTTCCTGTTCCAGATGGGCAGGAACTATGATATCCAGTATCCGGGGAGCAAATTTCAAGTTTTCGTTACTGGAATCTGAAAAATACCAGGAGGAAGGTGAATTTTTTATATCCCTGAAATGATCCTGGCCAAAAGGATCATAACTGCCCACTAATATATAGACATAGGCATTTTCCAGATCCCCGATTATCTCTCTATCCAGCTGGATACTTATCTGGTTATCTTTCACTTCTACCAGTGCATCCTCTACATTGGCCGGATTATTCTCTACATCCCAGAAGTCAAGCATTTCATGGTTATCTTCCGGAGTATAAGCCCTGACCCACCAACCGCTGATTTTAAGCAGTCTGTTCCAGGGATAACGGGTGTCCAGCCTGATATTGGCTCCTTCCTGATATAATTCGGTAGAACCGCTGCCTTTTTTACCGAAATATAATTGGATCAAAGGTAAACTGAAACCATATTTACTATTCCAGGGATCAGTAAGATTTTGAAAGGTAAAATTCAAGCGGTATTTTTTCCCCAGATCTTCAATGGAAAAATAGGTAATATCAAAGAAACCTTCACCATGAAAGGCCTCATTGGTAGGATACTGATACGTTCCAGGCCCATAATCATCATTTAACGGGTCCTCAACCTCAAAGATAATATTCCCCTGGGCAAGAATGGGTATACTGAGAAAAACAATTAACATGAAACCAATATAGATAAAAATAGGCTCCTTAACGGTAAATTTCATCAACTGACCTCCATTATTTTGAACTCCTCAATAACTCAGTAACCTTCCGGGAAAAATCCCTGGCCGCATTATAACCCATAAGATTCATCCGGTAGTTCATGGCTGCTATCTCCAGAACCATTGCCAGATCTCTCCCCGGCTTAACAGGAATTATAACCTGAGGAATTTCTATACCCATCAATTCACCATATAAATTATCGAAACCAAGCCGTTCATAGGACTTCTCTTCATTCCAATATTCCAGTTTGGCAATCATATTTATATCCACTTTTTCAATAACCGCACTGGCACCAAATAAAGCCCTTATATTTATAATACCTATGCCCCTTATCTCTAAAAAATGCCTGGAAACTTCCGGAGCAGTCCCTACCAGCTGTCTCTCTCCTATCTTTTTGACTATAATCAAATCATCTGCTACCAGGCGGTGGCCGCGTTTTACCAACTGGACAGCTGTCTCACTTTTACCAATACCACTCTTGCCGGTAATAAGTACTCCGACCCCATAAATATCAACGAGAACACCATGGACTGTCTCGGTAGGAGCCAGGCTTTCTTCCAGATAATTGGTCAATAAACTCAAAAAGCGGGTTGTAGAAATATCTGTCCTTAAAAGGGGTATACCATTTCGATCAGCCTCTTCGATAAGTATATCCGGAACATCCAGCCCTCTTGCGATTATCACACAGGGCAAATCATAACTCAATAATTTCTCAATACTCTTTACCAGTCTTACCGAATCCAGTTCCTTTAAGAAGGAAATCTCGGTCATACCCAGTAATTGGACCCGGTCAGGGGTAAAAAACTCCCAGAAACCGGCCAGTTCAATCCCTGGCCTTTTGATATCACTGATCGTGATATATCTGTTCTCTGGGTTACCGGCCAACAAGGCCAGATCAAACTCTTCAATTATTTCCTGTACCGCTATCTTTGATTTTTTCACGATCAGAATCTATCCTCCCATAGCAACTGCTATTGCCCCTCTGGCACCAACTTCACCACCCAGGGCTGCTTTCCGGATTTCAACAGAGTTATAGGCACTTTCAAAGGCATATTCCTTTAAAGTTTCCAACATTTTATCTTTAAAGTGTTCCCAGGAGTTCATCACACCGCCGCCCAGGATAATTACTTCTGGATTAAATATATTCAAAAGATTGGCAATACCTATACCCAGATAATAGGCTTCCTCATCCCAGATCTTTAAAGCCAATTCATCACCCTTCTCAGCAGCCTCAGCCAGTATCTTCCCATCAATTTTAGCCAGTTCACCCTCTACCAGCTTATATAAAAGACTATCTGGTTTAGAAGCGGCCAGTTCCCTTGCCTTTTTACTGATGGCTGTTCCGGAAGCTACAGCCTCGAAACAACCCCGGTTTCCGCAACCACAGAGGGGGCCGTCGACCATTATAACCATATGGCCAATCTCTCCAGCTGTATCTTTAACACCATGCAGGAGCTTATTATCGATGATAATACCTCCACCGATACCGGTACTCACAGTAATATAGATCATATTATCTACATCTTTGCCGGCACCAAAGTATTTCTCCCCCAGGGCAGCAGCATTGGCGTCATTTTCCAGATTTACTTTAATACCGGTCCGTTCTTCCAATATCCTGCCTATAGGGACATTTTTCCAGTTCAAATTGGGTGCCTCATAAATCAAACCCTCTCTAATATTCAAAGGTCCAGGACTACCAATCCCTATTCTTTTTATATCCTCCCTGCCTATATTCTCCTCTTCCAATAGGCTGTCTATACTTTTTATAATATTATCGATAACATAATCCTGTCCCTTTTCAGCTTCTGTAGGTATATAAACCTGATTCAGGATATCGCCCTGTTCATTACTTAAGGCAGTCAGAATCTTTGTTCCACCAAGATCTACCCCAATAAAATAATCTTTCAATTCCTTCACTCCTGTTCCTTATATTTTTCCAGGATTGTTCTGGTTAATATAACAGAGGTTAGAGATAAGAATGTTATAAAGAAAAAGGGCATAATAAAAGGCACGTACAAACTGATGATGATTATTATCAGTATGAAGATGAAGAGCAGGAAGGTAACCAGGAAATTATCCATTACCAATAAAAAGGCCTGTTTAACAGCATCGAAGAAACGCAACTCCTTCATAACCCGCAATGGCCAGAAATATAACTGAAACAAGGAGAAAAATATCAGGATGTAAAAAAACATAATCCCGAGAACCATCAACAGAAAATTTTCCGACCCCTGCATAAAGAAATAAATATCAGCCAGAATAACAAAATAGGTCACTATGGTAAATAAAAAAGTAGTAAGCCCTTTGAGAAAATTATCTTTAATTCCGATAAAAAAACCCTTAATACTGGTATCCTCCCTATTAAAGGTCTTATTTATATAATCCATGCCTGACAAGATTACCGGTCCGGCCAGGATTGCAGAAATAAAAATACTTAAGAATAACACAAAATAAACTGAACTTATGCCCAGCAGGGAAAAGGGCAGCAGCAAGATAAGAAAGCTGAACAAATTAATTGTTACCAACTGAAAAAGATACTCATAGAATTTTATAAAAATTTCTTTGATTATGTTTATAGCCTGCAAATTAAAAACCTCCATATTAGATTAAACCAGGAAAAAAACTACTCTATAAAAATATTATACTATAGAAAAAGGGGTGATTCAATGAAATAGGGGATTAAGTATCCCCTATTTAAATTGACCGGTCAATTCATAGACCTTTTCCTTAATCTCCGCCAGAACAGCTGGATTATCTTTATTTTCAAGGGCTTTACTGATATACTCAGCAATAAGTTTCATTTCCTCCTCTTTCATCCCCCTGGTAGTTACTGCCGGTGTCCCTATCCGGATTCCACTGGTAACAAAGGGGCTTCTGGTCTCATAGGGAATGGTATTTTTGTTAACAGTGATTCCTACTTCATCCAGAACAGCCTCAGCATCCTTTCCGGTTATACCTTTATTATTTAAATCAACCAGCATCAGGTGATTATCAGTACCACCGGAAACCAACCTGAAACCATAATTTACTAACTCATCAGCCAGTACCCTGGCATTTTTTATAATTTGTTGCTGATATTCCTTGAAATCAGGAGATAAGGCCTCCTTAAAGGTCACAGCCTTTGCTGCAATGATATGCATTAAAGGCCCGCCCTGAATACCTGGGAAGATTGCCTTATCTATATCCTTAGCATACTCTTCCTTACAGATTATCATTCCCCCACGGGTTCCCCTCAGGGTTTTATGGGTGGTAGTTGTAACGAAATCTGCATAGGGTACAGGATTTGGATGCAGGCCTGCTGCCACCAGTCCAGCGATATGGGCCATATCCACCATGAAAAGGGCACCATTTTCATCTGCAATCCGGCGGAACCTTTCAAAATCAATAATCCGCGGATAAGCACTGGCTCCAGCTACTATTAATGCCGGCTTATGTTTTGCTGCCAGTTCTGCCACCTGGTCGAAATCAATGGTCTCACTTTCCCTGTCTACCCCATAGTGAACAAAGTTATAATATCTGCCGGAAAGATTAACCGGGCTGCCATGGGTCAGATGGCCGCCATGAGTCAGATCCATGGCCAGTATTGTTCCCCCTTGTGGGACAGCAGCAAAATAAACAGCCTGGTTTGCCTGGGAGCCGGAATGAGGCTGTACATTCACATGTTCTCCCTGGAATAACTCTTTCGCCCTCTCAATGGCCAGTTTCTCAACCTCATCAACTACTTCACAGCCCCCATAATACCTTCTCTCCGGGTATCCCTCTGCATATTTATTGGTCAGGATTGAACCAGCTGCCTCCATTACTGCCGGGCTGACAAAGTTCTCTGAAGCGATTAGTTCAATATTCAGCTTCTGCCTTCTTCCTTCTTCCCTGATTAAATTAAAAATCTCTGGATCCAGTTTTTCCAAATAGGACACACTAATCATCTCCTCATTTTAATACTTTGCTACTTTCTAATCTACTCATGGCCTGCTAAACCAGGCTAAAATTAAGAGCAGGATTACTCTTCCCCATTTCAGGAAAAGAGTAAAATCCTGCCAGATAAAACACTTCTATGTATTATAGCATATCCTTTGCCAGAACTTTATTCCAGGTCCAGTTCTTTGATTATTCCCTGCAATAATTCTCCAGTTTCCCTGAGTTTCTTTTCTTCCTCCGGAGCCAGGTCCAGGTTCAGAACCCGGACAATGCCTTCTGCTCCAAGTATGACCGGCAGGCTCAGGGCAACATTATCCAGTCCATACTGCCCGTCAAGGATTGTTGAAACTGTAAGGATAGAATTCTCATCCCTTAAAATACTCTCTACAATCCTGGCTACACCCAGGCCGACTGCATAATAGGTAGCACCTTTTCTTTCTATGATTTCATAGGCTGCATTCCTGACCTGTCTGGAGACTTCTTCTTTAAACTCTTCATTACTACACTGTCTGCCACAGAAAGTACAGTATTCAGGGAAAGGAACTCCTGCCACAGTGGTCAAGCTCCAGGCAGTAACCTCATGGTCACCATGTTCGCCCAGGACATAGCCATGAATATTCCGGGGGTTTACACGGCAATGCTCACTCAACAAATACCTGAACCGGGAAGTATCCAGGACTGTCCCGGAACCTATAACCTGGGAGGATGGTAAACCTGATAGTTTTTTAGTTACATAGGTCAGAATATCAACCGGATTTGTTACTACGAGTAGAATAGCATCTTTAGTATATTTTATAATCTCTGGAACAATTGACTTAAATACCCTTGTATTCTTGTGAACCAGGTCCAGCCTTGTCTCTCCAGGTTCCTGATTGGCACCTGCAGTAATTATTACTATCCGGGCATCCTTACAATCTTCATAACCGCCGTTTCTTATCTTGACTGGCTTAACAAAAGCTGCCCCATGGCTCAGGTCCATGGCTTCTCCTTCAGCCTTTTCTTCATTGAGATCAATCAGGACAATCTCAGATGCCAGTCCCCAATTCATTATTGCATAAGCAGATGTTGCACCAACAAACCCAGCCCCTACAATAACAATTTTATTAGACATGATTATATAACCTCCTCAGGGAGTATTTATTTAAAGAAAATTATCAAACTGATAATTTTCAGTGTTAATTTACCCACCGGCGGCAAAAAAATACTTTATTTATATCCAAAGAAAACCGGGCCGAAGTCCGGTTTTCATTATTGTTTATTTTCCTGTTTTATTGTGCACTGATTGCATCAACAGGGCATACCTCTGCACAGGCAGCACAATCGATACAGAGATCTGCATCGATTTCATATTGTGTATCACCCTGGCTAATGGCGTCAACCGGGCACTCTGGTTCACAGGAACCACACAAAATGCATTCTTCTGAAATAACGTGAGCCATTTTGATTCACCCCCTTAAAACACACCATAAACAAGAAAATAACTTATATCTTTAATCCAGCCAGCCATAGTTTTATATATGTATGATACTAACAGCATTGACTGGATTATTGTTTCCTAATTATTATATATGTCTGAATAAATATTGTCAATAATATGGCCTTATTTCCTGTAAATTGGTACTGTATTGGCCCCATGGGGTAATACATAGACCAGGTCATCTTCTTTGACATTTTCAGCCAGAAAGCTTCCAATATCCTCTACAGGGGACATGAAACACCTGGCAGTGCTTTCTGTATCTAAAGAACTGTAGAGAAAAAGGGAATGATTAACAGCTACCCGGGCAATGGCATAGGCTTTATGACCGCCCAGGACAAATTCCCTTTTAATCCTTTCTTCCAGGTCCCGGGGTTCCCCGGCCTCCAGGAGCCATTCCTCAAAAGCCGCCTCCCCTAATCCCTCACGGCATTCTGCTACGAGCAATATTTTCCCACCAATCCTGGTGCAATAGGAAGCATTTTCCAGGGCCTTCTGGGCCTGATACATATTGATATCCTTTGGAAATCCGCCCGGACTGACTATTACCAGATCCGCCAGCTCATCGACAGGAACCAGGGAGCCCTGCTCACAAAGCCTCACTCCCTCTTCCCAGGCCTTTAGCCAGTGTCCGGCCACCAGGTCTACCGGCTCATTTCTGCTGTCAGCAACTATATTGGCAATAAACCTTAATCCGCACTTTTCTGCTGCCTCCACCATCACCTTATGAAAGTCATTTCCCGCCAGGCTGGCTGTAGTACTTCCCTCTCTGCGCATCAAGGCGTGATGTTTTTCTATGGTTTCCCGGCCACAGACACCAGGCAGGAGGGATTTCCTGCCCCCTGAATAGCCGGCCATATAATGAGGGGCAATGACACCTACAGCACATAAAAGATCAGCCTCAGCAACCAGTGGGTTTACATAAAGGGGGACACCCTCACTCAATTCGCCGTAATAGGCCTGTTCCCCATCACAATCATGATTCACCCATTTATATGCCCTGGCAATCTCCTCACCCAGGCTGCCGGCTACCTCCTCTGCAGTCATAGACCGGTGCATCCCAGTTGCTATAAGGAGGGTAATCTGTTTCTTTTTTATCCCTGCTGCCTGAAATTCCTCTAACATAGGTACCAGCACCAGTTCATAGGGTACCGGCCTGGTCAAATCATTCACAATGATTACTATTTTCTCCGGTTTCTCCTCCTCCACTATCTCCGTCAAGGTAGGGGATGCAATCGGCTTAGAAAAAACATTAAGAACCTTCTCCTGCCAATTGACCTCCTGTTCTGTAACACTGGACTGGAGGACCTGAAAATTATCCGCCAGTTCAATCTCTATTCTTCTATCTCCATAACCCAATTCTACTCTCTTCTGCATACACTCTACTCCTTTATTAAATTAAATATAATAAATAAATATATCATAAATTTAAGTTAATGAAAATATCTCCTCCAAAATCTTGCTTACCCCTTCTTCATCATGATTACCGGCCACCATATCGGCTGCCTCTTTAACCCCGGCAGGGGCATTTCCCATAGCTATACCCAGGCCGGCAGTCTGAATCATCTCCAAATCATTCCAGTTATCCCCGATGGCAATAACCTCTTCCAGGGGGATATTCAAACTCTCTGCCAGAAACTCGATAGCCCTGCCTTTGGAGACTCCACTGGCCATGAACTCAATAAAATAATCCTTTGACTGGGTTACCTCAACAATCCCCCGGTACTTATCCTTAAAATAGGATAGATACTCCAGCATTTTCTCCCTGTTCCCTTCAATAATCAACATCTTGGTAGGATCTTTATAGATAAAATCAGAAAGCTTTCCTACTGGTTCTGACTGGGCACCAGTAGTTATATAATACAGGTCACTCTTTTCATTACTCTCAGAAACATAGAGCTTATCATCAATATAGATATTTATATAGAGGTCTGCCTCTTCCGCCTCTTGGATAATTTCCTTCGCTATATCAAGTGGTATAGGCTGATGATAGATAAGCCTGTTCTCCCCTACCTCCTTTATATAGGCACCATTATAATTAATCACCGGACCCTTTATATCCAGCTGCCTGATATAAGGCAAGGCAGAGGAGAACATCCTGCCGGTAGCAATGACTATCTTCACTCCCATCTCCTCTAACCTGTCCAGGGTCTTTACGGTCCTTTCACTTATCTCCAGATCCTTATTCAATAAAGTATCATCCAGATCCAGAACAAGCATCCTATACTTCATACACTTCCCTCCTTATAAACTTATAAAAAGATACCTATGGCCTGGTATTTTCCCGCAGATAATCGTAAATATTCCTGGCTATCTTCGCACTTATCCCTTCAACCTCTTTCAACTGGCTGATATTCGCCTTCCTTATCTCTGCCAGTGAACCAAAATGCTGTAATAAGGCCTGTCTCCTCACCGGACCCACTCCGGGTATCTCATCAAGCATGGTATGGGTCAAACGGCGGGAACGTAATTTGCGGTGATAGTTGAGGGCAAAACGATGGGCCTCATCCCTCACCCTCTGCAATAAATGCAGGGCAGGTGAATTTTTAGGTATAATTATAGGCTCACCCCTCCCTGCCAGGAAGACCTCCTCATTCCTCTCCGCCAGTCCGATTATGGGAATATGGGAAATCTCCAGCTCTTCCAGCACCTCATAGGCAGCATTTAACTGTCCCTTGCCGCCATCAATTAGAATCAAATCCGGGAAAGGCCTTTCTTCCTGCAGTAATCTGCGGTATCGCCTTTCTACAACCTCTTGCATCATGGCATAATCATTGGGGCCCTCCACGGTCTTAATCTTATAGCGGCGGTAACTTTCCTTTGCAGGACGCCCCTCTTTAAAGACCACCATGGAAGCCACCGGATCTGTACCCTGAATATTGGATATATCAAACCCTTCTATATAAACCGGGGGTTTTTCCAGTTCCAGAATTTCTCCCAATTTTACAACTGCATCCACTGTCCGGGAGCGCCTGTATTTCTCCCTGACAACTTCTTTCTTCAGGTTTTCTAAACCGTTATTATAGGCCATCTCTACCAGTCTCCTCTTCTCCCCTATAAGAGGTATGGAGACTGTAACCTTCCTGCCTTTCTTTCTCCTCAGCAAATCCTCTAACAGATCCAGCTGGTCTACCTCTGTACTCAGTAAAATCTCATCAGGAATATCCAGTGCCCGCTCATAATACTGTGGTAAGAAGGACTCGAGGATTTCCCTTTCTCCCTCTTCTTCTGCCCCTTCCATTATATAATGGTCCTGGCCTATCAAACTACCATTCCTGATTATTAATAACTGGACACAGGACTGCCCGTCTTCTCCTATTACAAGAGCGATAATATCCTGGTTTATACTTTTATCATACATTACCTTTTGCTGTTCAGTCAGACTCTTCAAAGCCTTAATACTATCCCTCAGATGGGCAGCCCGCTCGAAGTTCATTTCTTCTGCAGCCTGGTACATCTCTTCTTCCAATTTTTTTATCAAATCTCCCTGGTGGCCGGAAAGATACTGGCAGGCTTCCTCCACCCTGGCCCGGTAATCTTCCTGGCTGATTGCCCCAATACAGGGGCCCAGGCACTTACCAATATGATAGTTCAGGCAGGGCCGCTTCTCCGGTTTTCCAGCCTTAAGGTCTTTCCGGCAGGTCCTTAATTTATAGACATCCTTCAGGATATCGATTATCCTGTGCAGGTTTTCAACATTGGTAAAGGGGCCGTAATATTTAGCTCCATCATTTTTTACTATCCTGGTTTTTAAAATTCTGGGAAAATCCTCATTCAGGGTTACCTTAATATAAGGATAGGTTTTATCATCTTTAAGCCTTATATTATAGACAGGCTGATATTTATTGATCAGATTGGCCTCCAGAATATAGGCCTCTACCTCTGTATCAGTCACTATATAATCAAAATCCCTGATATGGGAAACCAGTACCTTTGTCTTATAGGTATGATTCCCCTTCCGGAAATAAGATCTGACCCTGTTCCGCAGGGATTTGGCCTTGCCGACATAGATTATATCATCAAACTCATCCTTCATCAGATAAACACCAGGGGAATCGGGTAATAGTTTTAGTTGTTCCTCTATATGTTTCATATATGATCACCTTTGGTAAATATGATGACTTTCAGTTTATATACTTTTTTCATGCCGGGAAACAAATTTAGAAAACATACCTTTTCTATAGAGATTATAACATAAATATAAAATTTAATCATTTCTCCTTTATCTCATAATAATAAAAGAGAATGCCCTTTAATGCACTCTCTTTTCGCTGGATACCTGACTCTTAATCAGGAGCCAGACATCTATCCTGAAGTAAGCTTATCCATCTCTATGAAATTTTTATTAAATAGGAGTTGACCTCTCTTATTTTGGCATTTTTCCCAAAACCACTGAAATTATATACATCACAAAATGCAAAGCTGGATTCATCATTAAAAACCAGTCTCCCATTTACCGCAGCTACATTCCCATGAGTTATTACATTTATTATCTGAATTTCCTTAATACCCTTCTGGCTATATAAATAAAATGATGAAACTACTTCATCTCTACCAGTAATCTTCTTTTTCCCTATTATATTCCACACCAGTTTATCAGAGGTGTTCTCTATTAAAAATTTCTGATCATTATTTGCAAAAGCCTTATACAGGTTCACCAATGTTACTTTTTTAGGCGCATTCCCACAACTGGCAGGATAACTTATTTTAACCTCATTACAAAATTCAATATTCATAATCTCTCCTTTTTAAAAATTAAATACCCGCCACTACTGCCTTATATGATAATTAGCAATAAACCTTCCCTTCCAGCGGGCCTTTCCAGTGCTTGTCAGATACATGGACCGGATAAAGATGAATATGGATATAGCACTGATCAGCGGATAGAGGAAGGCTGTATACCAGGGCAAAGAGAACCGGATATTGGCCAGCATCCAGGATAATAAGGAAAGCAAAACAACAAGAACAGCCTTTTTGACAAGGACATCAGCTAAAGGAACTATAAAAGATAAAAGCAATACCAATATAGGGAAACAGAACAGTAAAAAAAGCAACAGGCTGAAAAGCAGAATCAGGGAAGTCCTGAAATTAATAGCGCCAAAAATAGTTTTACTCAGCCCATTGACCACCTCTTCCAGGTTAGTATACATCCGGCAACTGGAAACCTCACCGGCATCAACCAGACGCCAGCGGAATCCCTTTGCCTTAATCAATCTACCCAGGGCCATATCTTCACAAATATGATTCTTTACAGCTACATGTCCACCAATCTGGTCATAGGTATCCCTCACAAAGAGCAATATCTGACCTACAGTTATGGATAAAGCCGGGTGCTGTACTGCAAAAGCAAGGGGCAAGGGGATGGCAGCAAGGATTCCCCAGTTAATCAAGGGAATAGTCAATAGCTCACTGAAGCTTCCCACCTCTTCGTAGGGAAAACCGGTAACTAAATCCGCCTGGTAGAACTGCGCTGCATCAATGATTGAACGGAGCATGGAAGGTTTATGTTCAGTGTCCGCATCCACAAAAAGTAAATATTTACCCCGGGCTTCCTGGGAAAGTTGATGACAGGCCCAACACTTGCCTATCCAATCCTCCGGCAGAGGCTTTCCTTTTAATATATGAAGATTTTCATTATCCCGGGCCAGATTTGAAAGAATCTCCCAGGTCCTGTCCTCGCTCTCATCATCCAGGACCAGGATCTCATAATTGGGATAATCCTGTTGTAAGAGAGACCTTACACATCTTTCAATATTCCGCTCTTCATTACGGGCTGGCACCAGAATGGAAACAAGGGGATATTCTTCTGCCGACGGGAAATGCCCCAATTTTTTCAGACTAAAAAAATTAATTAACTGAACAATAAGAAGATAAAATAATACAATAGAGGCTATGATAAGTATAGGGCTAATTAAATCCATTTTATCCTCCTGATCATCGTAGCGAATATTGGTCGTAACTTAATTGGTTTTAAATCTTTTCTGTGCCTGTAGGCAACAATCGTTATATTCATGAGGCATAATAAGCGGAGATATGTTTCAGCATTACTGAGGAACAAATAAACCATTAAGGATACCATACCCAATACAACTGTCCAGGCATCTATAGTCTGTAAAATAAAAAAGAAAGCAGAACCCAGTGCCATTACCAGTAAGCCATCAGTTAAACCATATAAAGCGAGCCAGATACCGTAGGTTGATGCAACAGCCTTTCCTCCCCGGAAACTAAGAAAAGGAGAAAAAGCATGTCCTGCAACAGGAGCAATAGCTATAGCCATAAAAGAAAGAGAATAAACCGGTATATTAAATGATACCAGAGCATAATAAACAGGTAAAAAAGCCTTCAAAACATCCATTAAAACCGAAGCCAGTCCCAGTACCGGCCCGCCTGCCTTCCAGGCATTTGCTGCTCCTGGATTGCCATCCCCATAATCACGGATATCTTTCTTCAGAAACACTTTGCCAAGGATGAACGAATAGGGGATTGCACCACTGAGAAACGAAAGCAATACATAAATAATAATCTGCATCCTTAGTCACTCCTTATAATAATGTGCCACAGATCTCCGATATACATTTGCCTCAGAATAAATCATTCATTCTATATATTCTATAAAATCAAATATTATCCTGCACTTTTTGAGTCAATAAGCCCAATTTTTTGGAATCCTTCATCTCCTTTGACTTAAAACAGAATAGCCTGTTTTGAATAGCTGGATAATCTTACTTTAAATTTTCTCATCCTTTATTCTTAAATATAATCTTGTCCTCCCTTTGCAGTCTGCTTTAAGGATCTTTTTTTAAAATTATAACATAAAGTTCTAAATAGAAATAGCCAGTATAAACTGAATCATCAGTCATACTGGCTTAAATCTTTAATATTATCTTTTCTACTTAGCTAACATTCTTTCAACCCAGAAAATTCTATATAATGTCTTTTTAATTTTTTCAGTCCTTATATTATAAAAAACCATATATGTTATTAAACCGCTTAATATCCAGATTAATACCACCATTAATGATTTCGTTCTACACTCACTTTTTCTTTCATCCTCGTTCAATTGCTTCCAATGAGGCAGATAAATCGCATCGGTAATATAGTTTTTATATTCTATCTCACCCATAAATTTTACTTCCTAATACTATTTTTTTATTTAACTACTACCTTTGTTAGATTTTCTTCTAAAAGTGTAGCCGTGTCATTAATTCATCATAAATAAATTTTATACTTCTCTTTTCTTCTTTCCATCTTTTTAATTCTCCTGTCTCAAATAACTCTAGCCCCAGCCTGACTCCTTCCGGTGAATCAACTTGCCAGGCCTTTATTAACTTTTCTGCTCTTTCCTTTGCTCTTTCAATTTGCCTGCCTAATACAAAATCCGTCTGGATTGCAATTTGTATTTTCTCTAAATCCTCATAGGGACCGAGTATTTTACATGCTTTGCTTCTTATATATTCACTTTTATCATTTAAATCTGTAGCACCTGCATACCTATCCCGGGCTGCAAATTTCAAATTGCGAATCCATGACATGATAAAGGCTCCAAAGCATAAGGGGCATGGTTCCATGGTAGAATATAAGGTATAGTCATTTATTTCAGGGTGTTCTGATGGATTGAGCTGAATCAATGCATTCACTTCAGCATGGGCCAAATTGCTTCCACATATATATTTACTTGAAGGGCTGTTTTCATATTGCATACTTCTTCCCTCAGAGATTATATCACCCTTTGTATTAACAACTACCGCCCCTATAGGGAATGAGCCATGACAATAAGCCTCCCAGGCTATTTCAAAACATCTTTTCCATGGTTTTTCCAGGTTATCCCACATTAACATCATATCACCCCATTAAGTAAAAAGATATTAAATCACCAATCTATATAACTTTTTATTATGCTTATACTATTATTTGCCTGGCCTAATAAAGCACCAGCTGAACATAAAACTTCTTTCATTCCACTCACCATCATACTCTTTCATTTTTTAAAACTACTTTGCCACCTTTTCATTAAACCAATTCACCATATCATTAATTACACGCTCAAAGTCCCCACCAAGATCATGGCCTTTTCCTTCATATTCAATATAATGTAAATTGCTTTTACCTGTTTTCTCAAATTCTTCTTTTACAAATCTTGAGCTTTCAACCGGTGACATTATGTCTTCACTGCCATGAATCATTAATATCGGGATATCTATTTGCACCAGGTCTTCCAGAGGACGGTAAAACATAAAACTGGACCACATATTATAGGGATAGCCCATATAACCTTTTATAATGGAATCAGGGTCTGCCTTTATATCTCTTGCCACCTCTTCGATAAGGTCTAACCTCATCTTATATCCTTCCGGGTAAGGTAAATCCTTATCTTTAAGTATCCTGAACATTTCATATTGGGAAAGCCCGCCAACGGATAGAATAACCAGACCCGCTATTTCAAAATCATCTTTTAAACTTAAATATAAGGGTGGGAGGATATAACCTCCTTCGGAATGACCAACCAATAATACCCGCTGATAAGGATTTTTACCCAGAAAATCTGCAATTGCTGTTTTTGCTGTTTGAATCCTTTGCTCAAGGGTATAATCCTTTATTATTTTTATATCATCCTCATAATTCTTTCCTGGTTCCATATTTTTCTTTTCTGGAACTAAGATATCAAATTCCGGCAGCAGGAGCCTGTGGAATTCATAGGCAAGTGATACAGCTTTCCACCTTCCATCTTCTTTTAAGCCTAATACCGAGGAATAACCACTGCCATCAATATATATAATCAGGTCTTCCTTATTCTCCGTATCATTTTTAAAGGTATAGTATTTAATAAAATCCTCTCCCTGCCTGATGGTATAGGTTTTCATGTTTTTATAGCCTTCACATCCTGTAAGCATGAGCGATAATATGAGCAAAAATGTTACTACAGTAATCTTTTTTCTAATCATTATATACACTCCCTTCTCTCTACTTTTTATCCCGAATCCTATATTTCCTGTATTTTTCCATTACTTTACTTTTTATAGCCATTATTATATTATAAATTAAATAAAATAACAATAGAAAAAGCCAGGTGAACCGTTTTAACAGTTCAACTGGCTTCTTTAAGCTTATCTCCTCACAGGCTTAACCCCAAACTTTTATTCGATTTTTCCCTTTCTTTAATTCTGCAATTGGGCCAACTACACTCTTTTCGGAGCGTTCCTTCCCTGTATAATCAAGATCGATTACCACTGCACTTCCATCTGGATTTTCGAAGTCTGCATCTGCAAGCCGAACTCTAGTAAGGGTTTCTGTACTATGAATCTCTCCCAGGAATCCTTCAAAGGTTTCCGGCAGTTCACAGGAGAGATACACCTCATCCCCTTCTTCAATAATAGTAAATCCAGGGTTAAAGCCTTCTTCTACCAGATTTTCCTCTTCTCTATCAAAGGGTATGGCGCCATTTAAATAAACATTTTTGTTTATATATACAGGCTGTTCTACCTGTAAGAACATCTCTAAATCCCCTGGACATCTTTTATCAACCTCTTCTATAAATTCTTCCAGGGATGTAGGATGTCCGTTAAAATGAGCAGTTCCTACTCCATGTTTGGCATCACCGGGTTCAGTAATAATGCCCTTTATCTCTTCTCTACCAATAAATATGTTGTTGTAGAAGCGGTCATCCCCGCCATAGACAACGGCAAAACCTTTGACCTTTGTACTATGGGGCCGGTGGTAGGGAGTTGAACGATTTAAAACTTTCCGGTGAACCATCTTACCATGGAAAAGGTTGTTAATATAAGCCCCTCCCTGTGCCATATTATCCAGGGCATAGTCTGAAGCCAGGATATTGTTATCTACCAGATAGGGGCCATGACTGACCTCTACAAAGAGGTCCCGGTTATTCCTGTAGAAGAGGTTCCTGCTAATCCTGGTACCCTGGGTCTGCCAATCCAGCCATAAGCCCAGGGAACAATCATGGATCCGGTTATCATGAATCTGGACATCTATTGCGGCATGTAACTTAATACCGGCAATCTCATGGCCGTAAAATTCCCGTTTTAAGGCAATATTGTAAATATGGTTATTGTATATTTCACTGAAGACACAACCCAGGTGGCCTACAATGCCATTTTGACCACAATCATAGATAGTGTTATTTCTAATAATATGTGAACCGACCTTCTCCTTACTCCAACCGGCATCTCTGGCCAGGAAAACAGATTCAATCTGATAATTATAGCCTGGCTTATCTTTCCTTCTGGAGCGGAAATTATGGCCTGTAGATATTTCTTTACCGATACTGATAGCACTACATTTAGCATCATGGATAATATTATTTTCAATTATCCAGCCCTTACTCCAGTGAGGGCCTATTAAGCCAGGCTGGTCAGCTGTCGGCGGAGTCCAGGGGGTTGCGGCATGGCACATCTCAAAACCTCGTACAGTAATATAATCTATTCCGCTTATTTCCGGATAGAAACAGCATTTTCTAACATTGATCTCTACCAGTTCTTCATTGGGATTATAATCATGGAAGTTAGCATAAATAGTCGTATTTTTCTCATCCACTTCTGAATACCAGAGGTATTTCGTCTGCTCTGGATTATGGACCGGAACTATCCTGTTTGTCCAGTTATCCAGTACCTCAGTTCTTATTTCCGGGTTATGTAAATCCTCATACCTGTTAGCCTCATAAAAGGACATGCCATTTAAGTAGACATCTCCCAGGTGTCTTTTAGCTCCCCTGGGTTCTATCAGCCAATCACCAAAGACCTCTTCTTTATAGGGATTAAAATCCCCGAAAAATTCATTTGGTAAGACTACCTTCCAGATATTTCCCTCTACATGGTCCCAGTTTTTAATTTCTTCGGAACCCTTGATAACTACTTTTTCTCCTTCTGCTGCCTGAAATGTAATCCTCCGTCTGTTGCTTAAACCTGAATTAACCGGCTTTACCCATTCCCGGTATACTCCTTCCCGGACAATAACAGTATCTCCGGCAACAGCAACAGAGGCAGCCTTATTAATGGTTAAAAAGGGATCATCTTTTGTACCTTTTCCCAGATCAGAACCACTTTTCGCCACATAATAAACAGTCATTTTATTCCTCCTCCTTTATTGCTATTATAATTATAGCCTCACATTAAATTTTCTATGTCACCAGTGAATTTCCCTCTTTTTCTCCCTTTGATTAGTTTCATTGTTCAGCAAATATTGTTATATTTATTTATATGGTTGTTTTGTATTTCTCTGGTTATTTTCTGTTTCTGCTAATTTTTAAAAACAAACCAGCCAAAATCAAAGTTAGAACCAGGGAGGAATACAAAAGTGATCTTCTGTTTTCCGGTTACTTTCTCTATTACAAACTCCCGCTCTTCATAGCCATCAGTCTGGCTAAACTCCACAATCTGGGTACTTTCTCCTTCTTCTCCGGAAAAACGAATATGAATAGTATTTTTATCAATAGGTGATCTTCCATAAATGGAGATTTTGGTGGCACCTTTTTCGGTAAAATCCATTTCCTCAAAAACCAGGGAAACATTGTTGCCAATCCCTTCAACACGATCATCTTTCAAAGTATAACTATCTCCATAGATATGGTCACATTCTGTTGCCAGATTTTTTTCAAAGGCCCGATTCTTCCTTTCAAAGGAAAAACCTTTAATATGAACCTTCTGATTGAAGACAAAAGTAATGGTAGTAATACCCTTAAGTCTCCTGGGTAACCTATAGGTTTCTGGCTGATAAACATTCCAGCGGGATTCTTTCTGATAAATAAGTTCTGTCAGTAGTTCACTACCCTCTTCCCCAGGAATCCCCTGCCAGATCTGAAAAGGATACTTTTCACTAGACAGAGCAAAGATAGGAATAGTAATTGTATCTGAACCATAAGGGCCAAAATCAATATTATAAAATCCTACCTGGGTCTCTCCATCCCGGGCTGTTGCAACCCCCTTTTCATTACCATTGGTCAGTTCACCCTTGCTATAGTCGTAAAGCCCGGCAGATATAAAAACATAGGGATCTTTATAAAGTGTACCTAGGCCAGTTGCCTTAAATTCCAATTCTGAAATCAATTTGACTTTTTCAGTACCATTCCTACTCATGGCCCGGAGACGAAACTCTCCATCAGCCAGGGCTGTTATCTTCACCCGGTGGTCAAAGCCTTCTCCTCCAGATTCAAGCTTTTCTATTTGAGCAATATTTAGCTCTATACCAGCATCATTTACTATTTTCCATTCCAGATCCCGATAAGAGCAGTTTTCCGGAAAAATACGGGCCTGGACATAGATCTCCTTTTTATTCTCAGTAAAAGTCTGGCCATCTTCAGTGATAAGTTCGATTTTTCTAACAGGTATTTCTTCTTCCCTGCCCATTACAATTGGCATATCCTGGTTCTCTATAATGGCTGTAATACCTTCTATAAAGTTTCTATCCTTTACAGGTAATGATTCAAATACTGCCTCTGCATCTTCCAGGCCTTTAGAGGATACTCTAAGCTTAATCTCTCCTGGCTCCAGTGTTGCTGCTATAATAGCCATTAATTTTCCACTGAATAACCTTCTGCTTTTCCCTTTGTACTGATCAAAATCTGTGCTATCTCCATTATCCAGACCCACTAGACGACCGGCTCCTTCTACTTCAATATGGACCCGATTACTGGCATTTTCCACTGGATTGCCCTCTTTATCTTCCATACTAATTTCAACAAAGATCAGATCTCTACCATCTGCCAGTAGTTTTGTCTTATCAGCTTTTAGACAAATCTTTGCTGGATCACCAAAGGATCTCCTGCTGGCTGTTGCTATAATATTACCCTTTTCATCATAGGCAATAGCCTTAATTTCACCTTCCTCATAAGGTACTTTCCACCAGCCCACCAATTTTTCCCCTTTTTTCTGGTCAATATTATAGGTACCAATAGTTCTGCCATTTACCTGTAATTCCACTACAGGGGCATTAGAACAAACCAGGATATCAATTATTTGTCCTGGATTAAAGTCCCAATAAGGGAAGATATGGACCATGGGATTTTCCCGGTAATCTGTCCAGGCTGCCTGATAGATATAGTAAGAATCCTTCTTGAAGGTAGCAGTATCCACCTGGCCAAAATAAGAGTTTTTGGTGTGATAAGGTGTAGGCTCACCGATATAATCAAAACCAGTCCAGATAAATTGGCCCAAAGAGAATGGTACATCCCGATCAGATATAATACAGGCCTCTGTAGACTTTGCTCCCCAACTGGTACTACTATTGCCCAGGGAGGAACACTGTTCATCATCATCAGCAAGCACTGATTGCTCATAGGGGAAATGATAGACTCCCCTGCTCTGCACAACAGAACCGGTCTCACTGCCATAGATAACCCAGTCCGGATATATTTGGTGATGGTCCTGGTATAATTTCTCACCATAATTATAGCCAACAACTTTCAGGATATCGGCACACTTTTGTGTATTTTCCCAGCCCAGATAATTGGAGCCAAAAGTAATCTTTCCATTTCCTTTTGGGTCATGTTTTTCTACTTCTTCCTTCAGCATCCTGGTCAATTCCAGGCCTCTTTCATTAGCGTGAGTATCATAAACTTCATTGCCAATACTCCACATGATTAGACTGGGGTGATTTCTATCCCGTCTTACCCAGCTCTTTACATCTTTCTTATACCAATCTTTAAAAAACCGGGCATAATCGTAGGTGGTTTTTGGCCTTTCCCACATATCGAAAGCCTCTGATACCACCAGAAAGCCCATCTCATCAGCCAGATCCATAAACTCTACAGCTGGCATATTATGGGCTGTCCTGAGGGCATTAACCCCCATCTCCTTCAAAATCTGAAATCTTCTTTTTAGGGCATTTTTGTTAAAGGCCGCTCCCAGTGCCCCCAGATCATGGTGTTCGCAGACCCCGTTTAATTTCATCCTCTTACCGTTTAAAATAAATCCTTCCTGTGGATCCAGTTCAACTATACGGAAACCAATATTTTGAACTATAGTTTCAATTATTTTTATATCGCCATTACCATCTTTTGGTACAGTTTTTAGTTGGGTTTTTAATTGATAGAGAACAGGTTCCTCAGGACTCCATAGTAAAGGGTTTTCAACAAAGAGTCTTTGTTGATTAACTTGAATAGAAACAGCAGGATCAGGAATAACCCTGTCTGAACCAGAAACTAAAAGCTGATCTTTGTAAATGATTTGATGGGTAAGCTCTACTTCTTCGTGAAGATTCATTTCAGTATCTATTTCTACCTGCCAGCCTGTCCCTTTATCTGCTGTTGAAACATAAATACCGTCTGTTAAAATATAATTTCTACTCCGTCTCTTTAACCAGACATTACGGTATATTCCAGCCCCGGAATACCATCTGCTATTTGGACTCTGGTAAACTACCTTGAGCAGTATTTCATTCTCTCCTTCTTTCAGGAAAGTAGTAATATAATGTTCAAAGGAAGAATAACCATATTTCCATTCACCAACAAATTGACCGTTTATGTAAAGGAAAGAATCCATATAGACACCTTCAAAATAGAGTGAAACCTCTTCTCCTATTGATTCCCTGTTATAGTTAAACCTCTTTCGGTACCAGCCAATACTGTTTTCATAGAGATTCAAAGTATTATAGATTAACCAGTCATGAGGTATATCCACTTTTTCATATTGCAAATTTGCGGGATCTTTTGTCTCAAGTCCACTCTTGGCAAATTCCCAACCATCGTTAAAAAGTATCTTCCTGTTTATAGTTTTAAATCCTTTCCCTTGTAACTCGTTATCGTGATTAAACAAATCCTGCTCCACCCCCTTATAATGTTTTATATAAATTTATAATAGAATATTATATAATAAAGGTTTTTTCACTTAATTAGAACAATGTGCTAATGTCAAGTTTTCTTTATTTTGAAAAATGATCCTTTCTGTAAGGGTGAAACTTTTTATGCTCTAACAGAAAATCCAAACTCAAACTCCTCTTCACAAAGCTGATACCTGGGCTCCAGTCTAGGACCACAGGAACCAGAACCACTTCCACTCTGCTTGTAGTCAATACAGAGTATCACACTATCGGCTTCCTCCAATTCATAATTGTGTTTTTTACTTTCCAGTTCCTCCTGAGTATAAACAGAAGCATTAAAGCTAAATTCTTCTTTTCCCATAAAAACTGCAAATACTTTATCCTCTGATGAAAGTTTTACAAATCTGGTTCCATAATGACTTCCATTTTCCTGTGGCCGGATATAATCTTCATGAAGCGAACGCACATCAGTCTGGAAACGCCTTTGAATAGATGCCCTGTGTTTATCAATATAGCTCTCATAAGGACCATATCCAAAATAATCTACATTCTCCATATCCTTTTTCAGGAAAAATCTTACCCCAAAGCGAGGCAGGTAAGGAAGTCCTTTTGTTTTCTCTGCTCCAATTTGGCAGGTGAGTTCCCCATATATATCTATTCTCCATTCCACCGTAAGCTTAAGTACCCTTGCTCTTGCCAGGGGTGTCAGCGATAGTTCATAGATTACTGAAATATAGCCTTCCTCCCTATTCACTTTTTCAGAAAGGACTTTTGTCCTCAACATATGGTAACCAGCCTTATACCAATCCCATTTAATTGCGTTATCATTATCTATAGGCGCTCTCCAGATATTCCATTCAGCAGGCCGGTTAAAGTATTCCTTGCCATTCTTACAAACCTGTTTAATACATCCGTTTAACCTGTTAAAATGGTAGGCAAAATAATCTCCTGTAACGATCAGTTCAGTTGCTGTAAAATTAATAGACAAAGCACTCCTTGTCGCAGAACCAAATCCCAACTCCTTTTTCCAATCAGCTTTATAGCTGTTCAGATATTGCTCTCTTCCAAAAATATGCCCTGCTCTTAGCATGCCTTTATCCTTGAGCAGGAAATATTCAAACACCAGTGAGTTATCCGCCCTTTTCTGTTCCTTTGCGGTAATCTCCAGTATCAACTCCTCCCCTGCAGCTATCGGGAGAGAATAAGTTTCCGTTTCCTGTTCAACACCATTTACCAGCCATATTACACGAAGACCAACCAGGTCAGTGATATCCAGAAAATCATATAAATTGCGAAATACATATCTGTTTTCGTCAAGACGACTGCTACGGACAGGCCGGAGAACATTCTTATACTCCAGAAGGCCTGTATGGGGTGTTCTATCCGGATATACAAGTCCATCCACACAGAAATTTCCATCATGCATCAGTTCTCCAAAATCCCCGCCATAAGCATACTTTTTCCGACCCTTTTCTTCACCCAGATATATGGCATGATCGCACCATTCCCATACAAACATTCCGATAAACTTGTCATATTTATAGAGCAACTGGATGTAATCCTCATAATCACCGGCACCATTACCCATGGAATGGCAGCACTCGCAAAGTAAAAAACCCCTATGTTCATCAGGATTTGTTACAAAATCCTCCACGTCTTTTAATGACGTATACATGCGGCTGGCAATCTCGAACATAGATATATCATTTTTATGCCCACAACTTTCATGAGATTCGCCTTCATAATGCAGTATTCTTGTGGGATCCTCATTTACAAGCCAGCGGGCAGCACGTTCAAAATTCACACCATACCCTGCTTCATTTCCCATAGACCAGAATAGGACACTGGACTGATTCTTATCCCTTTCATAAAGCCGTTGAATTCTGTCCAGTATAGGAACATAACATCTTTCATCCATTGCCAGCATACCGAAATTAATATTGTACCCGCCACCATACAGGTCCACAACACCATGGCACTCCAGATCGGCTTCATCTATCACGTAAAAGCCATGTCTGTTACACAATTCCAGAAACCAGGGCGCATTTGGATAATGTGCAGTACGGATGGCATTTATGTTATGCTCCTTCATCAATTTCAAATCCTGGATAGCCTGTTCCTTGCTGATGGTATAACCAGTTATAGGATCACTGTCATGCCGATTTACACCCTTTAACTTGATCTTCTTCCCATTTAACATTAACCTGCCATTCTCGATATAACATTTGCGGATACCCACATCCTGTACAATTACCTCACCAGCTGTCTTGATTGCCAACCTGTATAGGTTCGGTTCTTCAGCATTCCACAACAACGGATTATCTACCAACAACTCTACTTCATTCTCTTCTGTCTGTACTTCACAAACACATTTCCCATCAGGTGCAAAGAGAGACAATTCTGCAATATCTTCTTCTCCCTTATACTCCAGATTTATACGTACCAACGCTTTTTTGTAATCATTGGAGCAATCTGTGATTACTTTAAAGTCTCTTAAATGATTTTCAGGCCGTACCAACAGATATACGTCTCTGAATATTCCTGACATCCTTAACTTATCCTGATCCTCAAAATAAGTTCCGTCACACCATTTTAATACCAGAACCGTTAAACTATTTTCCCCATTATGCAGATATTTAGTAATATCAAATTCACTGGTAGAATGGGATACCTGGCTATATCCGGCATAATTTCCATTAACAAAAAGATAAAAGCAGGAATCTACACCTTCAAAATTTATATAAACCTGCTTGCCCTGAAAATCCATCAGGTTAAACTTCCGATAATAGAGACCACAGGGATTTTGATCAGGAACATAGGGAAAATCAAATGGAATAGGATAACTTACATTAATATATTGATGATTGTCATAACCATACATCTGCCAACAGGAAGGAACAGTGATACGATCTTTACATAATCCATCTGCTTCCAGATAAAAGTTCTCCGGGAGTTCATAAATACCGTTATAAAAACGAAACCCCCATTCCCCGTTTAACAGTATCTTTGCTTTTGAGGGATCCTCTTTCATTGCGCTGTTAAAATCTTCTACAGGATAGGGTATATAATAAGCCCGATTTTCTTCTGTATTTACATGTAGCTTTTCAGGATTTTCATGGCACCACTCAAACATTAGATTAACCTCCTCTTTATTATTTCATACTTCTGTATATATCGTACCTTATTAATACTATATTTTTAGATTAGAAGAAAAGCTATTTAAATAATTCGGCTACAAACTAAAATATCCTTTTATAAACCAACAATAAGTACTAAAACATGAAAAATATCTGAACATTTACTGCCTTTTCACAAAAAAACCTGACATGAAGTCAGGTTATAAAAATCTATCTATTATATTATAGCCCTCTTACTCATCTGGCCGGCCTCCAGGACCTTCCTTAAATAATATCCCGTATAGGAGGCCTCCACCCGGGCAACCTCTTCTGGAGTACCGGTGGCTACCACCTGTCCCCCTTCATCTCCTCCTTCAGGTCCCAGATCAATGATATAATCTGCAGACTTAATTACATCCAGGTTGTGTTCAATAACAATAACTGTATTACCACCTTCCCGGAGACGGTGCAATACCTGCAGTAATTTCTTTACATCAGCAAAATGAAGACCAGTAGTAGGTTCATCAAGGATATAGACGGTCCGGCCAGTACTTACCTTTCCTAATTCAGTAGCAATCTTGATCCTCTGGGCTTCACCTCCGGATAGGGTAGTTGCTGGCTGGCCTAACTTGATATAACCCAGGCCAACATCATAAATGGTCTGGAGTTTCCTCCTGATGGGCTCAAAAGCATCAAAAAACTCCAGAGCTTCTTCAACAGTCATATTCAGAACATCAGAAATGGTCTTACCCTTGAATTTTATCTCCAGGGTCTCCCGGTTATAGCGCTGGCCATGACAGACCTCACAGGGTACATAAACATCAGCCAGAAAATGCATTTCAATCTTTATAATTCCATCACCCTTACAGGCTTCACAACGGCCACCTTTCACATTAAAAGAAAAACGGCCCTTATTATAGCCCCTTCTCCTGGCCTCCTGGGTACTGGCAAAAACGTCCCTGATCTGGTCAAAGACCTTGGTATAGGTTGCCGGATTGGAACGGGGAGTCCGGCCAATAGGTGACTGATCGATATTAATCACCTTATCCAGATACTCCAGTCCTCTTATTTCATCATGTTCACCAGGTCTAAGAGTGGAATCATAGAATTGGGCCATTAATCTCCGATATAAAATATTATTAATTAAAGTACTCTTCCCGGAACCAGATACCCCGGTTATACAGGTAAAGGTGCCCAGGGGAATCTTCACATCAATATTTTTTAAGTTGTGTTGTCTGGCTCCAATTATCTCCAGGTATTTACCATTTGGTTTATACCGTTCTTCTGGTACCGGTATCCTTTCTTTGCCGGCAAGATACCGGCCAGTAATAGAATTCTCATTCTCCATTACCTCTGCCGGCGAACCCTGAGCAACTATATAACCACCATTATTACCAGCACCAGGGCCAATATCAATTATATGGTCAGCAGCCCGCATGGTATCTTCATCATGCTCTACCACAATAACTGTATTACCAAGATCCCGGATATGCTCCAGGGTCCTGATTAATTTGTCATTATCCCGCTGGTGAAGCCCTATGCTGGGTTCGTCCAGGATATAGAGGACTCCTACCAGGCCGGAGCCAATTTGGGTAGCCAGCCTGATCCTCTGGGCTTCTCCACCGGAAAGGGTACCGGCTGACCGATCCAGGGTCAGGTAATTGAGGCCAACATTAATTAAAAAACTTAAACGGGCTTTTATTTCCTTTAAGATTTCAGCAGCAATAAAGGCAGAACGTTCATCCAGCTCCAAGTTGTCCAGAAATTTACTGGCTCCCTTGATATTCAATTTGGTAAATTCCATTATTGATAGTCCCCCTACAGTTACCGCCAGTACTTCTGGTTTAAGTCTTTCTCCTTTACATTCATTACAATAATGCTCACTCATATAGGAGTCCATCTTTTTCTGAATATATTCCGAATCTGTTTCACTTAATCTCCTCTTGAGATGATTAATAATACCTTCCCAATAGGTATCATGTTGCCTGGTCCGGCCATAACGGTTTGTATAGGGAAAGGTTAATAGCTTATCCGAACCATAAAGAATAATATCAATTATCTCCTCTCCCAGGTCCTTGATGGGAGTAGAAATATCGAAACCATAAGCCTGGGCCAGGGACTGTAATACCTGGGGATAATAATTGCTGGAAGAATCCTTCCAGGGGATTATCCCCCCATCTGCAAGAGACTTATCCCAATCCAGGATTAAATCCGGATTAAATTCCTTTTTAATACCCAGGCCATCACAGGCTGGACAGGCTCCATAAGGACTATTAAAAGAAAAGACCCGGGGTGAAAGTTCTGGTAAATTGATTCCACAGTCAGGACAGGCAAATTTCTCACTGAAGATATATTCATCACCATCTATAACAGCTGCGACTACAATACCATCTCCCTGTTCCAGGGCTGTTTCTACTGAATCGGAAAGTCTTTCTCTGATTCCATCCTTGATAACCAGCCGGTCCACAATTATCTCTATATAGTGTTTTATATTCTTATCCAGCTTGATCTCATCTTCATCCAGCATATAAATCTCTCCATCAACCCGCACCCGTAAAAAACCTTCCCTCCTGGCTGTGGCCAGGAGACGCTGGTGTTCACCTTTCTTTCCCCAGACCAGTGGGGCCAGGACCTGAATCCTGGTACCTTCAGGCAGGTCCAGAATCTGGTCAACAATCTCATCAATAGTCTGGGAATGGATCTCCCTGCCGCAGGAAGGGCAGTGGGGAATACCTATCCGGGCATATAATAAACGGAGATAGTCATAGATCTCTGTCACAGTCCCGACAGTTGACCGGGGGTTTTTACTGGTTGTCTTCTGGTCAATAGAAATAGCTGGAGACAAACCCTCTATATAATCTACTTTTGGTTTTTCCATCTGGCCCAGGAATTGCCTGGCGTAAGCAGAAAGGGATTCCACATAACGCCTTTGCCCTTCAGCATAAATGGTATCAAAGGCCAGAGAGGATTTCCCGGAGCCGCTCAAGCCAGTAATAACAACAAACTTATCCCTGGGAATCTCTAAATCTATATTCTTAAGATTATGTTCCTGGGCACCCTTAATTACTATCCTGTCTTTTGCCATCTTTAATTTCACCTCATATTCCTTAATTCTTCTTCCAGTTCCCGAATCTCATCCCTGATCTGGGCAGCCAGCTCAAAGGCCAGATTATTTGCTGCCTCTTTCATCTCTTCTTCTAAATCCAGTATCAAATCCTCCAACTCAATACGGGAAAGCTGTCTTTTCTCCTTCTCCTTATCCTGGTATTGGACTTTTTCTTCTTTTACTACCATGTCTACAGGGCGGAGAACCTCACGCACAGGCTTTATGATTGTCTGTGGTGTAATATTATGTTCCTCATTAAAGCTCTGCTGGATAGCCCTTCGCCTATTTGTCTCATCAATGGCTTTCTGCATGGAATCAGTAATCTGATCTGCATACATAATAACTCTGCCATTGACATTACGGGCAGCCCGTCCAATTGTCTGGATCAGGGAACGCTCAGAACGGAGAAAACCTTCTTTATCTGCATCAAGTATAGCTACCAGTGAAACCTCCGGCAAATCCAACCCTTCCCTTAAAAGGTTAATTCCCACCAGGACATCGAATTCCCCCAGCCGCAGGTCCCTGATTATCTCTGACCGTTCAATAGTATCTATATCAGAATGGAGATAACGGACCTTAATCCCGGCTTCTGCCAGAAAATCTGTCAGGTCTTCTGCCATCCGCTTGGTCAAGGTAGTTATCAAAACCCGTTCTTTTCTCTCAATAACCTTTCTAAGTTCCTGTAATAAATCATCAATCTGGCCCTTGACAGGCCTGACCTCCACCTCCGGATCCAGCAAACCTGTTGGCCGGATAATCTGTTCCACAATCTGTTGACTATGTTTTAACTCATAATCCCCCGGTGTAGCCGAAACATAGATAGCCTGGGGAACCAGGGCCTCAAATTCCTGAAAATTAAGGGGCCTGTTATCCAGGGCAGAAGGTAAACGGAAACCATATTCCACTAACTTTTCCTTCCGGGACCGGTCACCGGCATACATGCCACCGATCTGGGGAATGGTTATATGGGACTCATCAATCATCACCAGAAAATCATTTTCCGGGAAATAATCCAGTAAGGTCAAAGGCCTGGAACCAGGCGGCCTGCCATCCAGATGGCGGGAATAATTCTCAATCCCGGTACAGAAGCCCATCTGGCTCAACATCTCCAGGTCATATCTGGTCCTCTGTTCCAGCCGCTGGGCTTCCAGTAATTTGCCCTGACTTTTCAGTTCAGCAAGCCTCTCCTCCAGTTCCGCAGAGATAGTCTTAAGGGCCCTCTTGATTTTATCTTCCGGAGTTACATAGTGGCTGGCAGGGTAGATGGTGATATCCTCAAACTCAGCAATAAGCTCCCCTGTCAGGGTATCCACCTTGGTAATCCGTTCAATCTCATCTCCAAATAACTCCACCCGGATGGCAACATCCTCATAGGCAGGGAAAATCTCCAGCAAATCCCCTCTGACCCGGAAATGACCCCTGCTTAAAGAAATATCATTTCTGTTATATTGCATCAAGGTAAGTTCCCGCAGTATATCTTCCCTGCTTTTTATGTCACCTACCTGGAGGCGGCAGGAAAGATTGAGATAGTTTTCCGGGTCACCAAGACCATAAATACAGGAAACACTGGCTACAATTAAAACATCCCTTCTTTCAAAGAGGGACATAGTAGCAGCCAGTCGCAATTTATCAATATCCTCATTGATCGAGGCGTCTTTTTCTATATAGGTATCCGTCTGTGGTACATAGGCTTCCGGTTGATAATAATCATAATAACTGACAAAATAGCCTACTCCATTTTCCGGAAAAAACTCCTTAAATTCACTGGTTAACTGGGCAGCAAGGGTTTTATTATGGGCTATAACCAGTGTTGGTTTATTTATAGCTTCAATTACTGCTGCCATGGCAAAGGTTTTTCCGGTACCGGTAGCCCCCTTAAGGGTTTGATGGCGATATCCTTTCTTAATCCCATCAGCCAATTTTCTGATAGCTTCAGGTTGATCCCCTTTAGCTGTAAAAGGGGCCACCAGTTTAAACATACTTTCTTTCATCTATTTTCACCCTGTCTTTATCATTTAATCGATAAAAGTTTTCATATATAATTAATTTTTATAGATAATAAGTTTTCATAGATAATCTATATTCCTGAATAATTTATTTTCATTTGTAGTAAAATTAAGCTTATCAAAGTCCTGATTATACGAATATATGTTCACCTTTATATTATAACACTCAGGAAAAACATTGTCCAGCTCAGAAAAAGAATAGAATGAAATAATCTTAAAAAATTATCCTATTAGAAAAGCCTTCTGGCTCCAGCATATTTGACCCGCCAGAAACGCCTATCAAAACTGTCTATCCTTACTTCTCTGTCCAGGAGGACATGGAGGAAATGTTTCTCATCCAGCATGACTGCTGTATGGGTAATAACATTTTTGTAAAGACGAAAATAAGGTATATCCAGAATCTGCAGATCACGGTAATGGCCTACCTCTGTGCCCAGAGATTGTAGGCCATTAATATAACGATCCGGTTCTGTCAAATACCAATCCTCTGCTATTTCACCCTTTTCATCATCAACAGGGAATTCAATACCCAGTTCCTTAAAGAAAAGATATATGAGGCCAAGACAGTCTACTCCTGTATAGGAACGGCCATTATGAAGATAGGGAATCCCCAGTAACTTATTACTGACTTCCCTTACCCTGTTCTTAACCTGTTCATAATTATCCTTGAGAAAATCATTGAATTCCACAGTGCCACCCCTTCAAAGTATATTTGCCTTACCTTAATATACTATTCAAGGGGTGGCTGCTTTGCTAATCTTCTTCAGCTTCCAGCAAAAAAGCCCTGGCCAGGGAAGCTTCAACCCCTGCAATCTTCAAAGGTGCCAGTAAAAGGGTATATTTACCTGCCGGTACATCCCCTAAAACCAGTCCTTCCACAATAAAAATACCCTGTCCCAATAAGGCTTTATGGGTGGGATGTCCCTCCTGGTCCCGCTCAATGCCAGGTGTATCTATACCTACTCCTTTAATCCCCTTTTCCACCAGATATCTGGCCCCACTTTCCTCCAGATAGATAAAGTCATTTATCCTCTCTTCAAAGGAATTCTTTGTTTTCAGCAAAACCACCTGGCCTGCTTCAATCTCCTTGTCCGCCAGGTCTGCTGCAGTAATCCCCCCTTCTACAGCAGTGAGATCAAGGAGCAGGGCGGGAGAAAAAACCTTGTCCAGGCCAAAATAATCCATAGTCTCCCCATCCCTGATCATGTGCAGGGGAGCATCAACATGGGTACCCAGATGCAGATCACAGCTAAGCAAGGTCACATAAGAGGTTCCTGTATTATGGTCACTGCGCACCTCGATGACTGGCTTTTTATCATCTCTACCTTTATAAACCTGCATCTCTGGCGAGATGGTCATGGAAATATCATAAAGAATATTAAATTTCATTATTATTTACCCCCTTTGCTTTTAATATCAAATGTTCTCCATGGAACCCTTCCAGGTGCCACCAACTTCTACCATCCCTTTCCAGGAGTCTCTCTGCCTCAAGCGGCCCATTGCTTCCAGCAGGATAATTGGGAAAGGCAATCTCCTCCCTGGACCAGGCTTCAGCAATCCTGTCAATAAAACGCCAGGAATATTCCACCTCATCCCAATGGGTAAAAAGGGTGGCATCTCCTTTCAGGATATCATGTATCAAACGCTCATAGGCCTCTGGTGAGTTTTCGCCCAGCTGGCAATTTTGACAATAATCCATCTGTACAGGTAATATAAAATTATCTGTCCCGGGTCTCTTGGCATTAAACTGTAAAAATATCCCCTCCAGAGGCTGTATTCTTATAACCAGGAGATTAGGTAAAATATTTTTGTTTCCTGCCAGATAAACAGGATGGGCCCCACCCTTGAATTCTACAATGATCTCTGTAGACTTCTGTGTGAGCCTTTTACCGGTTTTAATATAAAAAGGGACTCCACTCCAGCGGAGATTATTAACAAATAATTTCAAAGCAACAAAAGTCTCTGTCCCGGAATCATTATCTACCCGGTTTTCTTCCCGGTAGGCTGGAACCTTAACTCCATTTACCTGTCCTGGGCCATATTGACCCCGCACCACATATTTATCAATATTCTGGAAATCCATCTCCAGGGCCTTTAGAACCTTTACCTTTTCAGCCCGGATAGAGTCGGTTTCCAGATCAACTGGTGGCTCCATAGCTGTTAAGGCCAGCAATTGCATCATATGGTTCTGGACCATATCTCTTAGAGCACCAGATTGATCATAATATGCCCCCCTTTCTCCAACCCCTCCAATTTCACTGGAAACAATTTGTATATTATCTATATGTTTATTATTCCAGAGGGGCTCAAAAAGGCTATTGGCAAATCTTATAACCATGATATTCTGTAACATCTCTTTTCCCAGATAATGGTCAATCCGATATATATTCTCTTCAGAAAAAACCTCGTTAATCTTATCATTTAACTGGCGGGCTGTTTCCAGGTTCTTACCAAAGGGCTTTTCAATAACCACCCTGGTATTTTTAGTTTCCTTCCCTGCCAGACCTTCCTTCTCCAGTTTATCTACAATCAAAGCAAAATATTCCGGAGCTACAGCCAGGTAGTAAATCCAATGGGCCTCTTTATGCAGCTCTTCTTTCAACAGCCTGTATCCCTCATCCTGGCGAAAATCAAACTGCAGATATTTTATTTTACTAGCAAACTCTGGCCAGCTTTCTTCATCTACTTCATATCTGGAATGTTTTTTTACAGAAGCATAGACCTCTTCCCGATAAAGATGACTATCTTTCTTCCTTCTCCCAATAGCAATTATATCAATTTTTTCCGGTAATTGTTGCTGCCGATAAAGATTATAAAAGGCAGGAATAAGTTTCCGGTGAGTTAGATCACCAGTAGCACCAAATATTATAAACTGATAGGAATCAGCCATTTTCCTTCACTCCCTTATCCCTTATTTTTAGCCCTATCTCCTATTTATATGTTATATAGTATTCTAGCAAAAACCAAAACTATTATCTGTATCAAGATTAACAAATAAAAAAAACAGGTTCTCAAGAACCTGTTTTGCTGACCGGTAATTTTACCAGAAAAGCTGTATAATTATCTTCCCTATCCTTCTCTATCAAAATATCTCCTTGATACCGTTCCACTAACTCCTTACAGATAGCCAGGCCCAGCCCATGGCCAGTCCCTTCTTTACTACTATAACCTCTCTGGAAAATTCTGGTCTCAAGTTCATCAGCCAGATAAACACCATAGGTTATGACCTTAAAGAGGTTGTGATCTTCACCACCCTCTAGCAAAAACTCTACCTTTTTCTCTCCATCTAAACCCTCAACAGCTTCAATGGCATTATCCAGGAGATTGCCGATAATACGGTTTAGTTCCCAATCCTGTATCATCATGGAATTAAGGCCTTTCAGGACTTCTATTTGTAACTGTACACCAGACTGTCTGGCCTTAGCCATTTTACTATAAACCAGGGCATTTAATACCTCATTACCGGTTCTGACTATTGACTCAATAGCCTGGATCTCCCCTACCATACCTTGCAAATAATCCCTGGCCCTATCAATATAACCTGTCTGAATTAACATATACAACATCCCTAAATGATGGTTCCGGTCATGAAGTTGAGCCCGTTTCTCCCAATCCAGCCGCAGGGCATTTTTCTCCTTAATCCTCCTTATAACCTCTTCTCTTTCCTGCCCCATAAACTTAATTAAGTGGTGGATCAAGAAAAAAAGAATTAGATTTAAACAGATAATAATAAAATTAACTAAATAAAAGGAATTCAAAATAACCCCTAACCTTGTATGACTTAGCGATTCTTCAGCTAACATAGCAATATTTATAAATAAGAGCTGGATTAATAAAAAAACAATTACCAGAAAAAAAGTGCTGCTGATCTTCTTGCCCCTGTCCAGATCTGCCTCATCAGCCCCCAAAATCTCTAAATCTTCAGGCTTGAGAAGATTAATAACTTTCGATTTCCAGCCATAAAAAAACAAAAGCATAAAAAGCAATAATATAATAAAAAATATGCTCATGATTCATTCCACCTATCCTCATTACTACCCTATCTTAATAGTTCTTCTCTAATAGACTATTTCCTTTTATAAATTACAAAATAGTACATTTTTCGCAAAAAACTCATAAAAAAACCCCTACAATAGAAAAAATTTTCGGGGCTTATTCTTCACTCAGGCTACAGGCAATAAAACCTGGAAAGAGGTATAATTTTTCTCCTGGTCTTTATTTATATTTATACTACCCTTATAATCATCGACCAGTTCTTTGCAAATAGCCAGTCCCAGCCCGTGGCCGGCTTCCTCTTTGCTACTATAACCTCTCTGGAAAATCCGGGCTTCTACTTCATCAGTAAGATAGACACCATAGGTTGTAACCTCCAGCCGATTATTTTCTTCTCCTCCCTCAATAATAAGCTCAACTGTCTTTTCGCCAGAAATACCTTCTATAGCTTCTATAGCATTATCCAGAAGATTACCCAGAATTCTATTTAAATCCCAGTCATGGATTTTCATGGGAGATAGACTTTTCAGAACATCTATTTTTATATCTACTCCCAGCTGCCTGCCACGGGATATCTTGCTCAATATCAGGGCATTAAGGGCCTGGTTACCCGATCTGACTATAGCATCTACATTTTGAATCTCTCCTACCATCCCCTTTAAATACTCTTTGGCCCTATCTATATTATTAAGCTGTAATAACATATATAGCATACTTAAATGATGATTCTGATCATGGAGCTGGGCCCTTTTTTCCCAGTCCAGCCGGAGGGCATTTTTTTCTTTAATACGGGTAATAATATCATTTCTCTCTAATCTTAAGTTAATAATCATGTGTCGTAATAGAAACAAAAGAATAAAATTCAGGATCATAATAGAGGTATTTAAGAAAACAGGTGATGTAAAAAATTCATGGATATTAAAAACCCGCCAGGTTTTCCCCAGCATAAAATATATATTAATAAATAGACCTTGAATTAACAAAAAAACAATTACAAAAAAGTAGGTAATAATAATCCTCTTCTCCCTACTGAAATCCATCTCATCATCAACCAGCATCTTCAAATCCTCAAAATTAAAAAACTTCTTCAAATCTCCCAAATTTAGTTTAAAATAGGTAACCAGGCCTATTATCAACAGCATAACCAGGGCCTGAAAGATAAAACAGGCAAAGCGCAGAGGAGGATTGGCTAAGATCTCCTGAAATTCAAGCCCTATTATTTTGGGAGAAATGATCATATTTATCCCTTCGACAAAGGAATATAGTAAATAGGTTATAATAACAGTGATTATGGTAGTAAGTATTGAGCTATTATACATATATTTAAAATATATGGTATAAACCAGGAGGATGGGAATCATAATTACCATTGGCATAACCGGTAAATTCCTGATTGTCAGCTGGACAAAGAGTAAAAGAAAAAGCAAAATAAAAAATCTGCGATCGTATTTCTTTAAGGACAAAAAAGAATAAATCAGTGTTGCTACCAGGAGATTTTCGAAAAGGGACAGGATAATCAGGATCAGGGAAATGTTTTCCACTTTCTGGCCTCCTTAATTATTGTTCTTATTTATAATTCTACTAATCCCTAAAAATTCCTTTAAAAAATAGATTATAACATTATACTTCTTTTTCTTTCATTTTTTATTAGCTTTTTTGTTGTATTTTGCCAAAAAAAAACCGGAGTATCCTCCGGGCAGGAAATTTTTCTTCTCTTATTTTTTTAATTCTTCAGGCACTGTTGGCTGATAAAAAAAACATAAGCAATTGGAAGATAAAGAATTCTTGGCGGTTTTGATAAAGAGATTAACCAGTCTCTTTAGCATAAAAACACCTCCTTTATATTTTTACTTATTATGCAGGATTTTCCACATTAAATAACGAATTAGGTAAATACTATATTTTACGAAGAGGATGTGATAAATTGTATAAAAAAATGGTAGATTATTTAAGTAAAACTATCAGTGAAAGTTTGAACTTAGAAAGCCAGGAGAAAGCCCTCTTCTCTTTTGGCCTGGAATTAGTGGTAGGAGTCATACTGGAAGCCATAATTCTTTTAATACTGGCTTATTTTTTAAAAATCTTCTGGCCAGTCCTTATTGCCCTCATAAACTTTCTTATTATCAGGCCCTATGCTGGAGGGATACATCTACCCAGTTATAATGCCTGTCTCTTACTTACATTAGTAGTTTTCCTCTTTATTGGCTTTATTACAAGTAAGCTCCAGGTATCTCTGCCAGGTATAATTATTTTAATCCTCTCTATAAGCCTACTGGGCTCATTCTTACTCTATAAATATGCCCCGGCTGATACAAAAACCATCCCCATCACTGATCCCCACTTACGCCAGAACTTAAAGAAGAAGGCCTTTATAGTCCTGACAGCCTGGACAAGCCTGGCAATAACAAGTTCCCTGCTTTTTACTGCTTATTTGCCTTTAGTCCTGGCCAGTGCCCTGGGGATCCTGGCTCAATTAGTATCAACCCACCCAATCTTTTTCTATCTTTTGGAGACTTATTGGCCAGAGCAAAGATAAAAAATCCGTTAATTATGCTTATAATATCATTATCACAATAAATTGTCAATATTTTGCTTTTTTTCTTTTTACTGAAAATTCTTTCTCATTTTTCTTTTTTTGTCAAATTATGGCATCTTTATATATGAAGCTCCAGGCCTTTGGGCTGGATATTTTTTCCTGATCATCCCTTAAACCCAGAACAGATCTGGCTTCAGGGAAAAATAAAAAACCGGGAAAATTCCCGGTTTTTTTACATAAAATTTTTTTACCCTGATATGTTTTTTAACTGGCTGCCTTTAAAACATCCCCCAGATATATATCTTCTATATATTGTATAGCTGCTTCCAATTGATTATCTCCTTCATAATCAGGATCATAGCCCACTTCTACATCTGGTTCTATTCCTTTTTCATGGATAAAATCCCCTAATGGTGTATAATAGCGGCCAGTAGTTAGCTTCAGGGCAGAGCCTTCACTGAGGGAAAATAAAGTCTGTACAGTTCCTTTACCAAAAGACTTCATTCCCATTAAAATCCCCCGTCCATGATCCCTGATAGCTGCGGCAACTATTTCTGATGCACTGGCACTCCCCTGATTAATCAAAACTACCAATGGTAAATCATTAGTTTTGAAATCATTGTTAACCTCATAGATTTCATCACTACCAACCCGATAGCGCACAGATACTATAGTACCCTCTGCCAGGAAATTACTGGCTACATTTATGGCTTCACTTAATAGGCCTCCTGGATTGGTACGCAGATCAAGGATTAAAGCCTCAGCCCCCTCTGCTGTCAACTCCTCAATGGCAATACTGACTTTCTGACCAACATCAACAGCAAAATCCGCTATACTTATATAGCCTATTTTATCAGTCTTCATTTCCCATTCTACATAGGGAATCTCAATATCTTCTCTAATAATTTCAAATTCCAGGGGTTTTTCTTCCCCTTCCCTCATAATACTTATTCTGACAGTAGTTCCTGGTTCACCTCGCATTTTTTGTACAGCCTCTGTTTGGCTCATATCTTCTGTGGATTCGCCATCTATAGCTATTATTACATCACCAGGCTGTATTCCTACCCTTTCACCTGGAGTGCCCTTTATTGGTGATACAACTGTCAAGTCTGGCAGGATTACTATACCAATTCCTCCAAAATGACCTTCAAACTCCATCTGCAAGTCTTCAAATTCCTCCTCTGACAAGTATGTAGAGTGGACATCCAGGGTCTCTACCATACCTTGCATGGCTCCTCTAAGGAGATCAACAATATCCGGTTCATCAACATAATAATATAAGATATAACTATATAACTCATTAAAGGATTTTAAAATTGTCGCTGGATCTATTTCTTCCTCTGCTGCTTTTACCTGTATCCCGCCAAAAAGCATGACCAAAGCCAGTAAAATGTAAATTGTTTTTTTCAATATTCTCCACCTATCCTCATTTTTTTACCTTTACTAATACATCTCACTATCTAAATATACCTCCATTATCTATAAATATTTCTCTATCATGATGGCTTTTCCTGCTTTAATTACTCTATTTTCTCCTGGCATTTTCCGGAGAAAATAGAATATTCCTGTAAGTAGTAGGGCAAGAAGCTGAATACTATTGTCTTCCTGCAAATTCTTTATTACATAGATAATAAACAATCCCTACCAATAATATTGAACTTAGTAAAAAAAGAAAGGAAAATAAGAAGCCCAGATTCAGGAAACCCAATCCAGGATATCCTATTTTATTATAAAGAATACTAAAAAGATTGATTATTAATAATAAAGAGCAGAAATTCATAAATAGGGAAGTCAAGATAAGGGGCTGGCGGATATAATCTGGATTTGCCTCTAGTGTTTTTATCAATTTAATCTCCTTATAATTAAATTTAAGATAATACCTGATAAAGCTAGTATTTATAAAGAAAAAACTAAGTAAAGAAAAAAAGAAGCAGAGATATAAAAATTCCTGGACAGGGTAAAGGAGCTCATACTTCAGGATATGAAGATTTAAGTAAAAGATCAAGCAAATAATAGATAGGAAATGATTGATAAGTAAAGAAAGAAAGTAGAGGCTGCTTTTTAGTGGCAGGAATATTATATGGCGGTAACTTTCCTGTAAACTAAAGATAATCTTCTCAACCATAATAATCCTTCCTCTCCAGAAATACTTCCTTAACTTTTACCTGTCTGACACCCTTGCCCAATAAGAGCTTACCAGAACTATTGAGCAGAACTATGGTCATGGAAAACTTGTTTAATCTCTTGATCAAATTGATAATACCCCGGCCATTAACCTCATCCAGTTTGCTAAAGGGATCTTCCAGCACTAAAACCGGCGGATAACTTAAGATAGCCTGGGCTATATTAGCTCTGACAATTTGATGTTCCAATAAGTCTCCAGGTTTTTTATTAGAACAGTGCTGTAAGTCAACTATATCCAGGATACGTCTGACCATAACATGATGGTTACGCATCTCTAAATCCCTTACCTGCATAATATAGGCCAGATTTTCTTCCAGACTGCGGTCAGGTAATAATAAGTTCTCCCTGTAGACAAAACCCAGAAAATTTCCAGGTGCTTTACTGGAGTAAACACCCTTATCCTGGTATCTAATCACTCCCTGCTCCGGCTTCTCCCGGCCCCGCAATAATTCAAAGATTGTTTTCAACACATCCTGGTCCTCTTCATTGATACAAAGCAGTTCTCCAGCTTTAATGTATAAAGAGAAATTTTTAAGTTTATCCTTACTTACTTTATTAAATATAATCATTTTATTCCCCCTTATTAATAGTATATATATTTTGTCTCCTAATATAAAAGAAAGCCACAGGTAATTTAAAGTACCTGTGGCTTATTATTCTAATTTTTTATATTTCAATTTTTCTCTAGATTTTCTTTAAAACACTAAAACCCTCGCCTAAAACCTCATGAACATCGGAAATAGTCATAAAGGCATTTTGATCAATATCATAAACCAGGCGTTTCAGTTTTGTTAACTCTGACCTGGTTATAATACAATATAAGATCTCCTTATCTTCACTGGTATAACCTCCAACACCCTTGAGTACAGTAACACCCCGGTCCAACTCTTTTAAAATTATCTGGGTAATCTCTCTGGAATGGTTGGAAATAATAAAAGCTGCTTTTTTGTAATTTAGGCCTTCCTGAACCACATCTACAGTCTTACTGGTGATAAAAATAGTAATAACTGCATATAAGGCTACCTCAGCATTAAGGAGAATTGCCGCCAGTAAAACAACTAAACCATCAGCCAGTAAAAGACCTTTACCCATACTGAGATTGGTAAAATGGTTGATAAGCCTGGCAATCATATCGGTTCCACCGGTTGTTCCTCTGGATAAAAATACTATCCCCACTCCAACTCCACCAATAACTCCCCCATAGATAGTTGCTAATAATAAGTCACTGGTCAAAACTGGAACAAACTGCTGAAAAACATCAATAAAGACAGAATAAATCACCATACCATAAATGGTCCTGGGTCCAAAAGAAAGGCCAAAGGATTTAATACCTGCAATAAAGAGGGGAACATTCATTAAAAAAGTCATAACACCAACAGGCCAGCCGGTCCAGTGGTAAATGATTGTAGATAAACCACTTAAGCCTCCAGCAGCAATCCTGTTTGGAATTAAAAAGATTGTCAAGGAAAGGGCCAATAAAGCAGACCCTACAGTTATACCTAAATAATCCAGGAAAATTCTTTTACCTTTTTTCATCATCGCCACCTGACCTTACTAAATTAATATAGATAAATAGTCATCCCTATTATAATCTTGTTGCCATTAAATTATTTCAATTCTATTATTTACATTATATTGTTTACCCTGTTTTATTTGTATTACTATATTCACATATTATTAAATACCTGGCATTGATCATTTAGCATTTATAAATATATAATATTAATTACATAATACAAAGATTAATATTAAAAAAATATTATTTAGGATAAAGAGCCTATCTTTTCCTTGCAATATTGCTTTATTACCAGGAAAACAAAGACAGGTAAAGCCAGCATTCTGCCTATCCTGGCTGGTTCCTGTATTAACCTATAAAGCCATTCCAGGTTTAAACGCTGCATCCACAGTGGAGCCCGCCTGACTTTTCCAGCCAGGACATCGAAAGAACCACCCACTGTCATGGCTACTTTTACATCTATCTCCTTCAAGTGTTTGTCCAAAAACTTCTCCTGCCGGGGAACCCCCATACCTACATATAATATATCCGGTTTTATCTTATTTAAGTCAGCCAGGACCCTTTCTTCCAGGCCATCTGCCAGAAAACCATGATGGGTCCCACTTATCCTTATACCAGGATAGCTTTCTTTTATTTTTTCACTGGCCAGATCCACTATCCCTGGTTCAGCCCCCAACAAATAGACAGTATATCCCTTTCTACTGGCCAGGGCCAGGCTTTCCTGCATCAGGTCAAAGCCAGCCACCCTTTCTGCTAAGGGGTTTTTCAATAAGCGGGAAGCCATTACCACCCCGGCTCCATCAGGAACACTTAAGTCGGCATTATTTAATATCCTGGCCAGTTCCCTGTCTTTCCGGGCCAGAACAATCATCTCCGAATTAGGAGTAACTACCATTGCTTTTTGGCCCTTCTGGATCAGGCTGTCTAGATAAGCAAGAGCTTCCTCCATCTTAAATTTACTAATTTTAATCCCCAGTATCTCCACATAATCAGGCATTTTGCTTGACTCCTTTAAGTAGTTCCTCTGTACATTGCAATGTATATCTGGCAAAGAGCTTGCTTTTTGCCTGTAGAACTTCCTTAAATTGTGCAGAGTGAGCATAAACCGAAGAAATTACCCGGTATAATTCCCCGGCATCCAGATTTTCCAGCTGAAAACCACTGTTTATACCCATCAGCTGAATAAAACCCCTTATCTTGGGGTCATACTCCAGGCCAACAAAAGGTATATTGGCTATTGCCGCAAAAATCAAAGAATGTAACCTTACCCCCAGGAAAACATCCATCTCCCGGTATTTTTCCAGCATCTCCAGAGGAGAGGAATTAGCCTCCAACAGAACCTTCCCTGCATAATTATGCTCTTGAAAAGTTGCCAGGAGTTTCTCCTGGACTTCCCTGCTGATTTCCTGGTCCTCGCCAGCATGAAAAGGAAGGACCAGAATATCACCCTTGACTTCCCGGGCAAAACTGCTTACAGCCTCTACCAGATTATTTATATAGGCATTATCACCCCAGGGCCTGACAGAAACCCCAATCAGGGGCCTTTTATTACTGTTTTCATTACTAATATCATCTTCTGCTTTCTCTTCCTGAAAAAGCTCCTTGATGGCAAAAACCGGGTCAACAGCTATTTTTATCCGGTCAGCCTCTAAACCCCATTCCAACAGTAACTTCCTGGATAAAGCATCCCTGACAGAAATATAATCAGCCCTCTTCATTACCCATTTAATAAGGCTCTGATAAAACCGACTTTTTACTGGCCCAATACCCTGGGCATAAAAAGCTGTTCTTTTCCCCATTAATTGGGCCAATATTACCTGGCCAAGATAAAAAGGAATGCTTTTCCAGCTGGTAATATCCTGCAAGAGGCTTCCACCTCCACTGATGAAAAGATCACAATACTTCAGCTCTCTAATAAAAGCCAGTATATTCATCCTGTTGATGGCAGCCAGCTGATAGCGTTCCCTGGTTTGAGCCGGGTTACCGGAGAGAACCAGAAGCTCCAGGTTCGGCTCTATGCTCCTGAAAGCAGTAACCATGGAAAGTAAGATAGCCTCATCCCCAAGATTATCAAAACCAAAATAGCCAGAAAATATTAACTTAGCCAGGATAATCACCCCTATATCTGTCCAATTTAAGCATTATATAATTTACTATGCCCAGCAAGATAAAACCAAGCAGGCCTCCCAGCCAGATACCATGAAAGCTTCTAAGAAAAGACACCAAAAGAGGGGTATGGGCATGGGAAAAGGTATTTAAAATATTTATCTGGCCAATAGTGGCAAGGATTATGAGGGGATAGAAATACAGGCTATCCTTAAACCTCTTCCTTAAACCCAGGGCCAGGAGTAGAAAAGGATGGCCAATAAGAAATTCCTTAAACCTGGGTCTGATATAGAGTGTTTTTTCCAGGAGATCCCGGAAAAAAACCTCCAGCCTGGATACAGGGATAATGAAATAGTTACCGGTCCTGCCAATATAAATCAGGCCAGCCAGAGCCAGTAAAGCAAGTAAGAGCAAGTGTTTTACCTTAATCTCCTTTTCCAGAAAAGCTTTAATAGTAGTGGAAAAAGTCTGGCCAGATCCCTTTATATATCCCTGTAGGAAATAAACCGAAATAAAGACCAGGGGCAGTATAAAGGAAAGTTTCACACCAGTAAAGAGATCCACATAGAGCATAAAACTGATATGGGCCAGGGAGGCCGCCAGAAAAAGGGCCCCCACTAAGGATATTAAACAGGCCTTGATAAATCTAAAAATATAGTGGCCATGGCCATTATCCATAAGCTGACTAATTATAGCCAGGGAAGGAAAAACCACAGCACTACCCAGGGCCAGGACTTTCCGCAAAAAAATCCCCCTACCCAGAAACAACAAAGCCAGCTCTACCAGCAGTCCCAGGACCAGAAGCAGATAATTATAGCTGGCATACTTTTCTGGTAAAAGATAGTTCAGGAGCAATACTCCTCCAGCAATTATCCCCATACCGGTCAATATCAAGAGAAAACCCGGACTTATATATTTATCATAGCTAGCAGGAGAGCCTGGCTTATAGCCTGCTTCCTCCAGTTTTTCTGCCAGATTGTCTATATAGGCCAGGGTCCGGCCTGCCGCGGTCTGACCATCCTTATCCCTTAAAAATGGCTTTAAATATAATAATCTAACATTCCGCTCCCTTACAGCCCGCATATAACGTTCTATAATCTTATCAACCGTATAGTTCTCTCTTTCATCCATCTCCTCTTGCTGGATGCTATGGACCCTTAAGATATTAAAATCCAGTAAATAAGCCAGGGATACAGCCCCTTTCTGTCTGGCAATAAAGGGCTCAATCATACCAAAACATATCTTATTAGCCCGCATGACCTGTGCTGTTTTTTCCAGTCCTTTATTACCTTTATTCTGATAGCCAGTCAGGTCAGCACCAGCAAAGATAATCAGTTCTGGAGCCATTTCTGCCATCAATTCCTGGTAATAATCATTTATAAGCTCATTATTATAAAACCTGGGTACAGGCTTTAAACCCTTCTCCCGGATAAGGGCCAGGGCTTCCTGATCAAAGCCTGGACTTAAGTGCAAAAATTCATTCTTCCATTCAGGAAAAAATAAAATTACCTCTTCTCCTGCCAACCGATATTCTAGCTCATACTTACTGGCTATTTTCCCAAGGCCGGACTGATATTTATTGTCTGCTATCAGAAAGGCGGATTCCTCTGTAAAAGGAAAATCAGCCAGTAAAGGATTAAGTTCTCCTGTTATCAGGGAATATCTTATCAATTCAGTACCGGTTATAAGTTTAGCCTCTTTACTATTGAGTAAATCCATTAAGCGCACTGGATAAAGAGCAATAGCAGTTAAGCCCTTGTCCTTAAGTTCCTTCAGGTATTCAGCCTTATCTACCTCCAACTGGCTTAAGGCATCATAATCCAGGATTAGTTCTACTCCCTGAACAGCATTCTCTACTCTATACCTGCCGTAAAGAGCCCCCAATGATGAAATAAGTGCCAGAAGAAAGATCAAGATAAATATTTTTCTTTTCATTTTTCCTCCCTATTATCTCCTCCGAGTAATATAAGGTATCCGGAGTTTAATTTAATCTCATCTATGGCCAATGGAATATTTAAATCCTCCAGATTAAAGGAAAAATCCAGGCCTTCAATATAGGCTTTCAATAAATTGACCGGGATATCTATATTCTCAATCCTGACATTAGCGGGAATAAAATAAACCTCCCTCTGGTCATTGACAATAAAATTACCACTGAGTTGAAGCTCCAGCACCATTTCAAAAAAATTTATTTTCCCTGCCAGATACACCTGGTCTGGCCTGAGCTCAAGCTGAAAAGCCTCTAATTCCGGAAATTTTGCCTTTATATAATTATTAAGAGCTTCTTCTGAAATGATTGCTTCCAACCAGGTATTATGCCCTGTAAACCCGTCTTCTTTAAGGATAACACCCTTATAGTGAAGATCCAGTTTGTCCAGAGAGAGTTCATCAAGCAATAAGCCTTCTAGCTCAATCTCTGCCTGATCAATTTTTCCCCTTAACAACTTTACAGCAGGAAAAGAAGCAAGCTCTATTTTTAAATAGGCTATACTATCTGCCTCTTTCCGGAGATAATCCTCCAGCATGTTGGCTAATAAAGCAGGGAGGAAAAATTCCAGACTCAGTAGAAAGACAATCATCAAAGCAATTATTAAATAAAGAAACCTGTATCTTCTGGCAGCCATAATTATAGCTCCCCTTTCTCACCGGTATTCTGTTGTGAAAGGAGATAAGCTTCTATAAAATCATCCAGGTAACCATCCATAACCTTCCTGACATTACCCTCTTCCAGATTGGTCCGGTGATCTTTTATCATATTATAAGGATGAAAGACATAGGAGCGAATCTGATTACCCCAAGCTATCTCCTTGTGTTCTCCCTTTAATTCTTCTATTTTCTCCGCCTGTTCCCGTTCCATCAATTCTATCAGGCGGGATTTTAAAATAGTCATAGCCATCTCCCTGTTCTTATGCTGGGACCGATCATTCTGGCATTGTACTACTACACCAGTAGGAAGATGGGTTATCCGGACAGCAGAATCTGTTTTATTGACATGCTGTCCACCAGCACCACTGGCCCGGTAAGTCTCGATTTTAAGGTCTTTTGGATCTATCTCAACCTCAATATTTTCCTCAATCTCCGGCATTATATCTACAGAAGCAAAGGAAGTATGCCTTCTGCCAGAAGCATCAAAGGGAGAAATCCTCACCATACGGTGAACTCCTCTTTCCCCTTTCAAATAACCATAGGCATAATCCCCTTCAATAAGGAGGGTAACGCTTTTAATCCCTGCTTCATCACCAGACTGAAAATCCAGGGTGCTCACTTCATAACCATTGCTTTCCGCCCAACGTGTATACATGCGTAGTAAAATCTCCGCCCAATCCTGGGACTCAGTACCTCCTGCTCCCGGATGAATGGAAAGAATAGCATTATGGGAATCATATTTGCCACTGAGCTTTAATTTAAACTCCATCTTCTCCAGCCTGTTCTCCAATGCATCCAGGCTTTGATTATATTCCTCCATTAAAGAAGAATCTTCTCCCTCTTCTCTGGCCAGTTCTTCTATAACCTCCAGTTCTTCCAATGCTTCATAAAGGGAATATAAAGAATCAATCCTGTCTTTCAACTGTTTGGCTTTTTTGGAGATCCTCTGGGCCTCTTCCTGGTCATTCCAGAAATCAGGAGAGCCCATTACTTCTTCCAGTTCCTCTTTTTCCTTGATTAGACCAGCCAGGTCAAAGTACATCACTCAAATCATCTATTCTTTTTCTTAAAGCAGTTAATTTCTCACTATAGTTAAAATTAGCCATTTACAATCCCCCTTAATTCTGTTGTTTCTACTTTACATTTTAACTTCTTTAACTTCCTATTATTTAGCCTGCCAATTTTTATGTAACTTTCTTATTACTTTATTTTCTTTTTTATTATTTACTTATTATTTAACTTGCCTATATTTATCTGCCACAACATTTCTTATACTTTTTCCCACTACCACAGGGGCAGGGGTCATTTCTTCCAGGTGTGGCAGTCTTAACAATGGGCTGGGCTTTTACCACTCCCTGGCCCTGATTTGTCCTCAATTGACTCCGTTCCATTTGGCTTCTTTCCCGCTGATACTTGAGGTTTTGTTCTTCAACTGGAGTCAGGCTTATAGAATCCTTCTGTAATTGAATCCTGAAGAGGTTTATTAATACATCTTCCCTGATTGAACTGGTCATTTCATTAAACATATCATAGGACTCAAACTTATACTCCACCAGAGGATCCCTCTGGCCATAAGCCCGCAGGCCAATCCCCTGTTTAAGTTCATCCATATTATCCAGGTGACTCATCCATTTGCTGTCAATGGTCCGGAGGGTGACAAATTTACAGAATTCCAGCATCAGTTCTTTCCCCAGTTTTTCCTCTTTTTCCTGATAAGTTTCTACTCCTATCTGGTAAACCTTATTGCTGATTTCATCTCTACTTAAATCCTTTATATCAGCCAGCTCTATCTTTTTATTTAAATTATATTGTTCAAAGTATTTCAGAAAACCCTGCAAATCCCAATCTCCGGGATGGAGTTCTGTAGAGAGATAAAGATCCACCTGGTCTTCAACAACCTTCTGGAACATACCCAGGATAATTTCCTTCAGATCATCTGCAAAAAGCACTTCCCGGCGTTGCCCATAAATTATCTCCCTCTGTTTATTCATTATATCATCATATTGGAGTATATTTTTTCTGATCTCAAAGTTACGCCCTTCTACCCTTTTCTGGGCCCTTTCCAGGGATTTATTAATCAGGGGATGTTCTATAGGTTCTCCCTCTTCCATCCCTAATCTATTCATAATTCCACTGATATTATCTGAGCCAAAGAGACGCAAAAGGTCATCTTCCAGTGACACATAAAATTGGGAAACACCCGGGTCTCCCTGCCTGCCGGAACGGCCTCTCAACTGGTTATCTATACGGCGGCTTTCATGCCGCTCTGTACCCAGTACAAATAAACCACCCAGTTCCTTTACTCCAGGACCCAGGACTATATCTGTACCCCGGCCGGCCATATTGGTAGCAATAGTAACCTTGCCTTTCTGGCCAGCTTCTTTGATAATATCTGCCTCTTTCTCGTGGTTCTTGGCATTAAGTACATTATGGGGAATACCCTGTTTCTTCAACCTATTACTTAATTCCTCGGATTTTTCAATATCTACAGTCCCTACCAGAACCGGCTGTCCCTTCTGATATAATTCTTTTACTGTTTTAACAACCTCATTAAACTTCTGCTCTTCGGTAGCAAAGATCAAATCAGGCCTATCATCCCTGATCATGGGTTCATTGGTAGGAATAACAACTACATCCATGCCATAGATCTTGATAAATTCTTCTTCTTCAGTGGCAGCAGTTCCTGTCATCCCGGCCAGTTTCTTATACATCCGGAATAAATTCTGATAGGTAATACTGGCAAAGGTCTGGCTCTCTTTATGTACTACTACCCCTTCCTTGGCCTCAATAGCCTGATGGAGGCCTTCACTATAACGCCTCCCCTCCATTATCCGGCCGGTAAATTCATCAACTATCTTAATTTCACCATCCTGAACAATATAGTCCCTATCCTTTTTCATCAGGGTATGGGCCCTTAAAGATTGGTTCAACTGGTGAACAAGCTTAAAATGCTCCTCTGCATAGAGATTATCTATACCCAGGATATCTTCAATACGATGAATCCCCTCTTCCGTAAAATGAGCCACCTTGTTTTTTTCATCTACCTCATAGTCCCGGTCTCTGACCAGTCTTGGTATAATCCGGTTAAACTTGATATAATCCCTGGTAGCCTCCTGGGCCGGTCCAGAAATAATCAGGGGAGTCCTGGCTTCATCAATCAGGATACTGTCCACTTCGTCCAGGATGACATAATTTAATTCCCTTTGGACTACTTCCTCTGGCCTAAGGGCCATATTATCCCGGAGATAATCAAAACCAAACTCATTATTTGTACCATAGGTGATATCTGCCTGATAAGCCTTTTTCCTCTCTTCAGGAGTCATACCACTGAGGATAACCCCTACTGATAAACCTAGAAAGCGGTAGATCTGTCCCATCCATTCACTATCACGTTTGGCCAGATAATCGTTAACAGTAACGATATGGACCCCCTTGCCTGTTAAGGCATTTAAGTAGGCTGGCAAGGTAGCCACCAGGGTCTTTCCTTCTCCAGTCTTCATCTCGGCAATCCTGCCCTGGTGTAAGATAATCCCACCCATCAACTGGACATCATAATGGCGGAATTTCTGTTCTGTAGACCTTTGGGCTGCTTCCCTGACAACTGCAAAGGCCTCCGGCAATATATCATCCAGGGTCTCTCCCTTAAAGAGTCTCTCTTTAAACTCCGCTGTCTTTCCCCTTAGCTCCTGGTCACTTAATTTTTGTATCTCTGGTTCCAGGGCATTGATTTTTTCTACTATAGGCATAATCTTCTGCAATTCTCTGGTATTGGAATCCTTGAAAATCCTTTTGATGAAATTCAACATTTTGATATCACCCTTATATATTATTTATCTTTAATAGCCTGTACAGTCTATTCTTTTAAACCCCGTTCCTATGTAAGCTTTCAGTAAAAATGTCAGGATATTTTTATTCCTGACAACTTATAAATAAAGCCTATTATCCAATTTTCATTATAGCACTAATTACTAAAATTCTCAATTAATTAATATCCTTATCCAGGGCTTCCAGAGAACTAATCTCAAAGATATTATCCCCTAACTTTCTCAGCTTTTCTATATCCACTTCTACATGATAATTTATACTAATAAAAATGTTAAAAAAAGGAGAATTAATATCAGGGTAGAATTTTTTAATTTGAGGTGATTCTATTGGCACAAAACAAAAATAGAATTGAAATTCCACAGGATAGGAACTCTTATTTAGGTACCCTGAACAGGACCTGGATTGATAAAGTAAACAAAAAAGTAGGACGTTATTTCCCTGAAGAAAAATATGAACAGATAGTATATATACATAAACTTAGCCGGGAACTGGCTGCAAATGATATACCTGTCCAAAGGCCTCTATGTGAGCCTGTACCTGTAAATAATCTGATAGTCGCTTATTACCAGTACTGTAAGAATGACCCTGGTGATTTCAAGGACGGCTGGTATGTACCGGAAGAAACACCAGAAAGAATAGCCAATGCAGCTAAAACCTTTGCAGAATTTCAGAAGCTTGCAAAAGATCTTAGAGGACCTGAAAAGCCTCTGGACTATCCTTACTGTAATTCATTAGACTGGATCTTAGAACCATCCCCTCTGGAAAAATTACTCGGTGAAATATATATAAAATACAAAGCAAATAAAGAATATAGAAATAAGAGCATAAAGGAATATGAAAAAATGGTGGCTGATTTAATAGATAAAGCAATACCAATAATTGAAGAATCCGCCTGGGGGCTCTGTCATGGTGATTTTCATTCAGGAAATACTATTTTTCAGGGTGAAGAAATAAAACTGATTGTGGACTTTGATTTCTGGGTTCACCATCCTTTGATTTTTGATTTAGCTATATCTCTGGAAATGTGGGGAAGGGACTGGGATTCAAAAAAATTCGCTCTGGATTATGATAAATTTAATCACTTTTTAGATGTGTATATACAGCATGGAGGGCCGGTAAAACCACTGGAAAGCCTGGTCTATATGCTTCCTTTAGCGAGATTATGGATTATTAATTACGGAATAAGGAAACTAAAATATCCAACAGATTTAGATAAGTTCTATAAATATATTAATGGGGCAATAATGGATAGGCTTTACTGGTACGAAGAAAATATAGGGGATTTGTTAAAATCAAGTGGACTTCTATAAAAAAATAAATTTGCTTATATTACTGCATACAAAAGGATATTAGAGAGAGAAGGATAGCCCTTTCTCTCTCTTTGTTATTCTACAGTATTTTAAAGTACTCTTTTAATGTCATTAATAAAAGAACTCACATTTTTCAGGATTCCCTCTTCAGTATCATGGCTATTGATAATATTAATCAGGGCACTGCCTATAATTATACCATCTATATCTGTAATCACTTCTTTAACCTTCTCCGGACCATCGATACCAAAGCCCAGGGCCAGAGGCAGGCCAGGGCAGTATTCCCTCACCTTCTGCAAATACTCCTTAATACCCTCCTGGGGGCCTCTCCGGTCACCGGTAACCCCCAGCAATGAAACACAATAAAGGAAGCCGGTACTCCTCCTGCCAATCTCCTGCAATCTCTCTTCTGCAGTATTGGGAGCAACCAGTAAAATTCCGGCCAGTCCATATTCATTTAAAAGCTCATAAAACCCCGGTTCTTCATCATAGGGCAGATCTGGAACAATCAGGCCGTTGACCCCGGCCTTTTTCACATCCTGGATAAACCTTTCCTGGCCATAGCTTAAAATGTTGTTATAATAACCCATCAGAACGACGGGAGCCTGTATTAAAGGCCTGATCTCCTTTACTGTCTCCAGAATCAGGGAGAGGGTGGCTCCCTTCTCCAAAGCCCTCTGGCCGGCTGCCTGGATTACAGGGCCATCGGCCAGGGGATCAGAAAAGGGAATACCCAGCTCAATAATATCAACCCCGGCCCTGTCCAGGCTGAGGATTATTTTTTTAGTCATTTCCAGGTCAGGGTCACCGGCACTTATGTAGGTAATCAGTGCCTTTCCTTTACTGAAAGCATTAGAGATCTTCTCCACTGACACCAACCTCCTCAACTCTTTTCATGGTCTCCACATCCTTATCTCCCCGGCCTGATAAATTTATTACGATTAGCGAATCTGGATGGGTTTCAGGAACGAATTTCAGGGCATAGGCCAGGGCATGGGAACTCTCCAGTGCTGGTATAATCCCTTCCAGCCGGGTCAAGAGTTTAAAGGCAGCCACTGCTTCCTGATCCGTAACTGACACATATTTTACCCTGCCAGTACTTTTTAAGTAACTATGTTCCGGGCCAACTCCTGGGTAATCCAGGCCTGCTGAAATAGAATAGGCAGGAGTTATCTGGCCGTCCTCATCCTGGAGCAAAAATGATTTACTGCCATGGAGGACCCCCACCCGCCCCTCTGTAAGGGCTGCTGCATGTTTACCGGTATTCAACCCTTTGCCGGCAGCCTCTACCCCGATCAGCTGGACCCCTTCATCCTCAAGGAAAGGATAAAAGAGCCCCATGGCATTACTGCCGCCGCCGACACAGGCAATCAGGTAATCCGCCAGCCTTCCCTCTTTCTCCAGGACCTGTTTTTTGGCCTCATCTCCAATAATCCGCTGAAAATCCCTGACCATCACCGGATAGGGGTGGGGCCCCACCACAGAACCAATTATATAATGGGTATCCCTCACATTGGTCACCCAGTCCCGGATAGCCTGGTTCGTTGCATCCTTCAGGGTCCGGGTTCCAGTCCTGACCGGTATCACCTCTGCCCCCAGCAGTTTCATCTTATAGACATTCAGGGCCTGTCTCTCTATATCCCGTTCACCCATATAAATATGGCATTCCAGGCCGAATTTAGCTGCCACCGTGGCTGTAGCCACTCCATGTTGTCCTGCTCCGGTCTCGGCAATGATCCTCATTTTACCCATCCTTTTAGCCAGTAAAATCTGGCCTAAGGTATTATTTATCTTATGAGCACCTGTATGATTCAAGTCCTCCCTCTTTAAATACACCTTGCCTCCAGCCAGATATTTAGTTAATTCCTCTGCATAATAAAGAGGGGTAGGCCTGCCACTATAATCCCTGAGCAAGGCCCTCAATTCCTCCTGAAATCCTGGATCCTTCCTTAATTCAAGGTAGAGCCCCTCCAACTCTTCCAGAGCTGGTATCAGTGTTTCCGGTACAAATCTACCCCCAAATTCTCCATAATAACCCCTTCTCATCTTACTACTCCCTTCCTGGATTATAATTCTTTATCTTCCTGACAGTCTCCAAAAGAAGCTCCTGGTTTTTAACACCTGGGGCCTCCTCAACCCTGGAATTCAGGTCAACTGCTCCTGCCCCTGTCTGCTCTAAAGCTCTTATAATATTCCCAGGCCCTAAACCACCGGCCAAAATATAGGGTTTTTCCAGATTAATATTTTTTAATAAAGCCCAGTCAAAGCTTTTCCCGGTACCCCCCATTTTCCCGCCACCTTTTGAATCAAAGAGGAAATAGTCAGCCTCCTGATATCTAGCCAGATATCTTTCCAGGTAACTACTCAAATCTTCCTGCCCTTTTTCCAGTCCAATGGATATAGTTTTTATACTCCTGATTGGCAGGTCCCTAATTAATTCCGGATCCACATCTCCGTGAAACTGGATATAATCAAACAGCCTGCTGGCTATTATCTTTTCCAATTCCTTTGCTTCGAGATTTGATACGACTGCCACCCGGGAGACAAAGGGAGGCAAACCTTCTGTTAGATAATAAACCTCATCCAGGCTAACCTGTCTTGGACTTTCTGCCAGTATAAAGCCAAGAGCATTAAGCTGTAACTTTAAAGCCAGATCTATATCCTCCCTCCTCTTCAGGCCACACAGCTTTATCCAGACACCCCTTCTCCTGTAAATATCCTTCATCATTTAACACCTCAGTTTAAACCCAGTTCCCTTATTTTTCTATAAGGGTCTGCTGCCTTCATCAAAGTCTCCCCAATCAAGACACCATTTACCCCCAGGTCCCGTAGGTAATCTATATCTTCCCTGTCTTTAATACCACTTTCAGCTATTATGTAATAATTATCTCTAAGCTTTTTTCCCTGGAGTTCCTTTACAATCTTCTCTGTTGTCTTCAAATCAACAGAGAAGTCTTGCAGGTTCCGGTTATTAATTCCGATAATCTCTGCAGGAGTCCCCAGGATCTTTTCCAGATCCTCCAGGCTATGAACCTCAACGATAGCCTCCAATCCCAGGCTATGAACAAGCTTTAATAAATCCTTTAATTTCTCTTCTTCCAGGATTGAGGCTATTAATAAGATTACATCTGCCCCCAGAAATAAGCTCTCATAAACCTGTATAGGCTCTATAATAAAATCCTTCCGCAATAAAGGTAAAGTAGTCTCTTTTCTTAAATTTTGAAAAAGCTCTTTACTTCCCTGAAAAAATTTTTCATCAGTTAAAATAGAGACAGCTGCAGCACCGGCTCTAATATATTCTGCCAGCTGAAACTCCGGTTGAAAGTCTTTACTTATTAAGCCCTTTGTAGGAGAAGCCTTTTTAATCTCGGCAATCAAGCTAATATCTTTATCTGCCAGGCGCTTTTTCAGTGACCTTCCTGCCCTCTTTAAATTTTCTATCTCTTTTTCCTTCTCAAGCACAATCTTTTCCAGGATCATAATACCACCTCAAGGGAATTCGTAAACTCGATCATTTCCTCTAATTTCTTTAGAGTCCTGCCGGAATCAATCATTTCCGCAGCCAGTTCTATGCCCTGGGCCCAACTGTCCACCAAGCCACTGACCAGAAAGGCTGCTGCTGCATTAAATAAAACCACATCCCTTTTAGCTCCCCTTTCTCCCTTCAGGATTGCCAGTGTTATTTCCCTGTTTTTTTCTGCTGTCCCCCCTATTAGCTCCTTCAGGTCAGCCCTTTGCAGGCCTACTTCTTCTGGACTTATATAGAATTCCTCGATCTGGCCATTCCGCAAATAAGCCACCTTATTCTCTCCGGCCAGGGAAAATTCATCTATACCTCCAGCCCCATGGACCACCATGGCAGAATCTATTCCCAGATTTTTCAATACTGCTGCCATAGGATAAACAAGATCTGGCTGATAAACACCGAGAATCTGATACCTGGTCCCGGCAGGGTTTGTTAAAGGCCCCAGGATATTGAATATAGTCCGGAGGCCCAATTCCCTCCGGGGCCTGGCAGCATATTTCATGGCTTTATGAAAATAAGGGGCAAAAAGGAAGGCAAAACCAATTTCATTAAGACAGTACTCCACCTGTTGGGGAGAAAGATTTATATTAATTCCCAGTGCCTCTAGTAAATCTGCACTACCACTTTTACTGGAAACAGAGCGATTACCATGTTTGGCTACACTTAAACCAGCTGCAGCCATAAGCAAGGCCACTGTAGTGGAAATATTAAAAGTACCCTTACAATCTCCACCAGTTCCACAACTATCAATTAAAACCCTGTCACTCTTTATACTGATGGCCTTATTCCGCATCACCCGGGCTGCTGCTGTTATCTCTTCTATGGTTTCACCCTTCATGCTTAAACCCACCAGGAAACCGGCCAGTTGGCTATCTGTTGCCCCTCCTTCCATGATTATCTCCATAGCCTTTTCCATTTCTCCCAGACTGAGATTTTCTCTGGCTACCACTTTTTCCAGATAATTAATAAACATAAACCCTCCCCCTTTTTTCTATAAATTTTTTCCAGAAACCAATTCGCCTTCCCTGGCCAGAGCAAAGGCCTTAAAGAGAGCCCTGGCCTTATTCAGGGTTTCCTCATATTCTTTTTCCGGAAGGGAATCAGCCACAATCCCTGCTCCAGCCTGGATAGTTATCAACCCATCCTCTACTATAAAGGTACGAATAGTAATACAGGTATCCAGATTACCATTAAAGGCCAGATACCCTACTGCCCCGCCATAAGGCCCCCGGGCTTCCTTTTCCAACTCCTTAATCAACTCTACAGCCCGGGCTTTCGGCACTCCGGTAACTGTTCCTGCCGGGAAAACCTTTTTTAAAACATCCAGGCAATCCAGCCCCTTTTCCAGCACCCCTTCTATCTGTGAAACCAGATGCATAACCTGGGAATAATACTCCACCTCCATTAATTCAGTAACTTCAACAGTACCAACCTGGCAAACCTGCTCCAATTCATCATAGGCCAGGTCTACCAGCATAATATGCTCACTCCGTTCTTTCCGGTCTTTTTTCAACTCTTCCACCAACTGCAAATCCTTTTCCCGGCTTTCTCCTCTCGACCTGGTTCCGGCCAGAGGCCTGATAGTAACCTTTTTTTGTTCCACTTTAACCAGGATTTCCGGTGATGAGCCCACTAACTTTTTCTCCGGAAAGTTTAAATAATAGAGATAGGGAGAAGGATTAATGGCTCTAAGGGCCCGGAATAACTGAAAAGGATCTATATTGCTTTTAATCAGGAATTTTTGTGAAAGAACCAACTGGAATACTTCTGCTTCTTTTATATACTCCCTGGCCTTTTCCACCAGGCCACAATACTCTTCCTTACTCATACCTGTATATAAGTCCCCCATCTCAACTATTTCTTCATTCCTTGCCAAAACAGAACCGGCAGCAGTCTTCCTGATTTTATTTATAAGGTCCTTTATTTCTGCCCTCCCCTGGTAATATAATTCTTCCTTATCAGCTCTGCTCAGATTTTTATCCAGGAGAATATTATTTATAACCTTGACTGTATTATGTAAGTGATCGTAAGCAATAAGGAGCCTGGTCATAACAAAGATACTTAAGGGTTTGCCAGGATTCCCCTCCTCTTCCCCTTCCTGCTTGATATCCTGCCATTTATTAATCATTTCATAGCCAAAGAAACCAACGAAACCGCCGGGAAATGGAGGCAGGTCTTCATATTCCTTCACCCTGTATTTTTTTAAATAAGCTTTCAATTCTTCAACCAGGTCCCTATCGGGATAATACTTACTTACTCCCTTTTCTTCAATGACCAAACCCGTCTGGCCTTCTTTAAAGACCATCTCTGGAAGAAGGCCAATAAAGGAATACCTCCCGTCTTTAACACTTTCCAGTAAATATGAATAATCTAAACCTTGAGCCAGTTTCTGATACAGAGAAATCGGGGTTTCTGTATCTACAATAATCTCTTCATAGAGGGGAATTAAACTATATTCCTCCGCTATCTTTAAAAATTCCTGTACTTCGATCAGTTTTAATACCTCCCTTTATATTATTCAAAATAAAAAATGACCAGGTAGTTAAATTAGAACCCTGGTCATTTAAATCCGGGAGAGTTTCCTGGAGCAATTTAATAGCTGAATGAGATGGCAACTTATTCTTTAGCAGTTAAGCAATATGAGTATATTCCATTTTATTTCTTTTCAGGTAATTTTATCTTTCCTGAGATACAAAAAACCAGACTCTTAAAAAGCCTGGTTAGAATACAGTTTATAAATATACTCTAATCTAAACTCCACTCAACTCTCCTCAACTCTTCTAACCTGGGCTCAGCTCAATTTAATTTTTTTAAATTATATCTTATAAAAATTCTTTTGTCAAGAATTTTTATAAGAGTTTTTCCCTTAAAGCCGCCGGTAAGCCGGGATATATATAGGCCAAGGGGATATCAAAAACTGTTTTAGCCCCTCTTTCTCCCTCTTTATTTAAACGATAGACAGCCCGGGCATAGGCCAGGAGTACACTACCGGTGAACTCCGGATTATTCTCCAGCTGCAGTGAGAATTCCACTAACTGCTTATGCCCTTCCCCGGTTTCTCCACTGCGGATCACAAAACCTCCATGGGGCATAGCAGAATGATTTCTCTCTAATTCCTCTTCACTGATAAAGATTACCTCTGTATCATAATCTGCAAAATAGGCTGGCATTTCCTTTATCTCTCTGGTTATTCGCTCCTGATCTGCCCCTTCTTCAACCACAACATAACATTCCCGGATATGTTTTTCCCGGGTACTTAATTGTGGGTTTTCTCCCTTTCTAACCCTTTCTATGGCCTCAGCCACAGGAATGGTATATTGAACAGCATTTTTAACACCAGCTATCCGCCTGATGGCATCAGAATGCCCCTGGCTTACCCCCCTCCCCCAGAAAGTATAGGTACTACCTGCAGGTAATACTGCCTCCAGCAGCAATCTATTCAGGGAAAAAAGACCCGGATCCCAACCAATACTGATAGCAGCTAAATGTCCACTTTCCCGGCCTGCCCTCTCCATTGTTTCATAATATTCAGGAATCCTGGCATGGGTATCAAAACTATCTACTGTATTAAACAAACGGACAAACTGCGGGCCCTGTACAGGCAGGTCAGTGGCAGACCCGCCACATAAGATAGCTACATCAATTTCATCTACATATTTTTCTGCATCAGCTATATTATAAACTGCCACCTTTTCATCTTTGATATTAAGTGCTGCTGCAGGCCTCCTGCTAAAGACAGCAATTAACTCCATATCCGGGCTTTTTTTTATGGCCTTCTCCACTCCTCGGCCCAGGTTACCATAACCAACTATAGCTACTCTGATCCTCTCCATCTCTATAAACCTCCACTAGCTTTATTATTTCCTTCTTTTTTATAACTTCCTTTCTAAAGTAAGCCATTTATAAGCAAGTAAACTTTTTTCCCCCACCATGGTAGGGCTTTCCTCCAGGACTTCCCATTCCCGATAATCTATCTCCGGGAAAAAGGTATCAGCAGCGGGAAATTCTTTATCTATTATGGTCAGATAAAGCCTCTCTGTATATGGAAGGAATTGGCGGTATATCTCTCCTCCGCCTATAACAAAGTTCTCCTCTTCCTCCTTCAGGAGGGTTAGGGCTTCCTCAATGGAATGGACTACTTTAACCCTTTCATCAGGGATACTGAAGGACCTGTCCCGGCTAATTACAATATGTTCCCTCTCTGGCAAAACCCCTGGCAAAGAATCAAAGGTCTTTCTCCCCATTATTATCAAATGGCCAGTGGTAATCCTCTTAAATCTCTTTAAATCTTCCGACAGATGCCAGAGCAATTGATTATCCTTGCCCAATTCATTATTCCTGCCCAGGGCAGCAATGATACTGACCATCAAACAGAAACCTCCATCTTTATCCTGCCACAGTGCTGATAATTAATTAGCTTGATATCATCAATAGTAAATTCATAAAAATCCTTAATATCTGGATTAATCCAGAGTTCAGGAGCAGGATAGGCATCTTTTTCCCTGGCCAGCTGTATTTTCATTCCTTCAAGCTGGTTTTCATAGATATGGGCATTATTAATTACATGGGTAAAGAGACCAGCCTTTAATCCGGTAGAACGGGCAATTAAATGTACCAGGACCGCATATTGAGCCATATTAAAGGGAACACCCAGGGGCATATCTCCACTACGTTGGATCAGCATACAGTTAAGCCTGCCGTCGGTCACATCCCACAGGGTCATAAAAGCACAGGGTGGTAGCATCATTTCCGGCATGTCCTCAATATTCCAGAAGGAAACAACCATTCTCCTATCCTGGGGATTTGTTTTTAAAGTTTCCAGAAGTTTATCCACCTGCTTATATTTTGCTATCTGATAACCATAGCCTTTACCAATGGTATTATTCTCATCAACCCATTGATCCCAGATATGTATATTCCTCTCATTTAACCAGGTTACATCATTGCTCTGCTGTTGCCAGATCCAGAGCATCTCCTGTACTGCTGTTTTAAAGGCTACATATTTAGTAGTTAAGATAGGGAACTCCTTTTCCAGATCAAATTGCATTATCTGGTGGGGTAATTTATAAGTAGCAACACCGGTTCTATTCTGATCATAATAACCATGTTCCATAATATCTCTAATAATCCTTAAATACTTCTCATCAGCAATACTCATCTTATCCACCCCTTTAGTCTATTTTCCACTAAATTTATTATATATCTTAAAAAGCTTTTTGTCCAAAAATCAATTTTTAAAAATAATCCTGAAAAATATTTTTAAAACCCTTGACAAGAGAAAGATTCTATAGTATATTATTAGTAACAATTACTAATAAGTTATTTATTTTTCAAATATTTTACTGAATAGCTACATATGTAGTCAAATTTCTGGTAAAATATATATGAATAATATAAAAAAAGAAAGGATGGTTTTAAGATGAAAGATTACACAAAACTAAATGAGTATTTATCAGATTTACATGTTTTAAATGTTAAGCTCCATAACTTACACTGGAATGTGATAGGTAAACGTTTTGTGAGACTCCATGAATATACCGAAGAATTATATGATGACCTGTTTGAAAAATTTGATGAAATTGCTGAATTAATCAAAATGAGAGGTGAAGCACCTCTGGCCAAGGTAGCAGATTACCTGAAAAACACCTCTATCCAGGAATTAGACAAAGACAGCTATACCTGTGATGAAGTACTTAAATACTTAGAAGAAGACTATACAAAACTCAAGAAACTGGCCACAGATATCAGAAATACTGCTGATGATGAAGGTGACTTTGAAGTAGTGGCTATGGAAGACCATATAGCTGGCTATAGCAAAACCTTATGGTTTGTTAAAGCAATGTTGAGCTAAATATTTTAATATGGTAAAAGAATATAGCAAATTATAAAAGAAAATACAAATAAAAGTCCTGGCTCCTTTCCACTGGAGCCAGGACTTTTTTTATCTCCTGTAAACTTCCTATCTATAGCTCCTCCAGGGAGATATACTTTGCCACAACAGGCAGCTTTGTGTATAATAAAAGAAGTGGAAAGTAAAAGTTAAAAGCTTGATTTAAATCTACTAAAGTTATATAATCTTATAAAACTTTAAAGGGGAAGTATCCAGGAATAATACTTGGTATAGACAGGAGTGAAGAAGGATGTACAGGATAGTAGAAAAAGAAAACCTGGCAGCTACTATAAAGCGAATTAAAGTAGAAGCACCACTGGTTGCCAGAAAAACTAAACCAGGAAATTTCGTTATTCTCCGCATTGATGAAACTGATGAAAGGATCCCTCTGACAGTGGCTGATTATGACCGGGATAAGGGCTTAATTACCCTTATTTTTCAAGAAATTGGTTATACGACCACAAAACTGGGCCAACTGAAAGTAGGGGATTATATAAAGGACCTGGTAGGCCCCCTGGGTAAACATCTGGAAAATATAGACAAGTATAAAAAAGTAATCTGTATTGGTGGTGGTTCAGGTACTGCCTTGTTGTATCCCAAGGTAAAGGCTTTCTGGCAAAATGGGGCTGAAGTCTTTACTATTACAGGAGCCAGAACTAAGGACTTAGTAATTCTGGAAGAAGAGCTAAGGGCTTTCAGCAAAGACTTATATATTACAACAGATGATGGTACTTATGGACAGCAGGGCCTGGTTACTGATATACTGAAAAAATTGCTCCAGGAACATCCTGATATAGACCTGGTAGTGGCCATTGGCCCTGTTCCAATGATGAAGGCTGTAGTTAATCTTACCCCACCGGAAATCAAGACTATTGTAAGCTTAAATGCCCTGATGGTTGATGGTACAGGCATGTGTGGGGGCTGCAGGGTTACAGTGAATGGAGAAACCAGATTCACCTGTGTTGATGGGCCTGCCTTTGATGGCCATCAGGTAGATTTTGATGAACTAATTAATAGATTATCCTATTACAGGGAAACAGAGGACCACCTCTGTAAACTGGAGCAGCTGGACCTGGAGGTGGAAAAATAATGGCCTTACAGAAGGAAAAGACCTCCATGCGGAATCAGAAACCCCAGGAGCGGATCAGGAATTTCGAAGAAGTCCCTCTTGGCTATACTGCTGAGGAAGCTATCAATGAAGCCAACCGTTGCCTGCAATGCCCTACAGCACCCTGTGTCAGTGGTTGCCCTGTAGAAGTACCAATTCCACAGTTTATAAAAGCTATAAGGGAAGATAATTTCCAGGAGGCAATAGATATTATTAAAAGCAAAAACAACCTACCAGCTATCTGTGGCCGGGTCTGTCCCCAGGAAGAGCAATGTGAAAAAGTCTGTATCATGGGAATAAAGAATGAACCAGTAGCCATTGGTAGATTAGAAAGGTTTGTAGGAGACTATGCCCTGGAAAAAGCCAATAAGGAGGATACTGGATGTACAAAGCCGGTCCATAAAAAAGATTGTAAAGTAGCCATTATTGGTTCTGGACCTGCCGGGCTTACTGCTGCAGCTGACCTGGCTAAAGAGGGTTTTCAGGTCACCATCTTTGAAGCCCTCCATGCTGCCGGAGGAGTCCTCCGTTATGGAATTCCAGAATTTAGGCTGCCTAAAGATATAGTAGATCAGGAAGTAAAAGAAATTAAAAAACTGGGAGTAGATATCCAGTTCAATGTACTGGTGGGAAAAACCATCACTATTGAAGAATTATTTGCAGCAGGCTATCAGGCAATTTTTATTGGCAGTGGAGCAGGCCTGCCAAAGTTCTTAAATCTCCCTGGTGAGAACCTTAATGGAATTTATTCAGCCAATGAATTCCTGACCAGGGTAAATCTCATGAAAGCCTATAAATTCCCTGAATACAAGACCCCGGTTAAACTGGGCAAAAAGGTAGCGGTAATTGGGGGCGGCAATGTGGCCATGGACTCTGCCCGTACTGCTTTAAGATTAGGAGCCGGGGAAGTATCCATTATTTATCGTCGTTCTAAAAATGAATTGCCGGCCAGAAAAGAAGAAATAGAACATGCAGAAGAAGAAGGAGTTATTTTCAGGGTGCTCAATAATCCGGTAGCCTTCCATGGAGAAAAGGGCCAGATTAAAAAAATAGAATGTATCAGGATGGAACTGGGCCAGGCAGACAGGTCTGGCCGGCCAGTACCAATACCGGTACAGGACTCTAACTGGTTCCTCCCTGTTGATAATGTTATTATAGCCATTGGCCAGACCCCTAACCCCCTCTTGACCAGGAATACGGAAAATTTAAAAACAGAAGCCTGGGGAGGGATAGCTGTTGATGAAAAACTGGCTACCTCTATTCCAGGAGTTTATGCCGGTGGAGATATCGTCACTGGTGCTGCAACAGTAATTAAAGCCATGGGGGCAGGTAAAAAGGCTGCCCGCAGTATTATAGAATATCTGGAGGAAAAGAGATAAAAATATAAGACTTATAAATAAATTGAACAAAAAAAGGCTATCTCTAAAAGAGATAGCCTTATTCATATCCTCATGTATTATATTATAAGGTTGGTTCGATTAAACCATAATCCCCCCGTTTTCTTTTATAAACTACATTTACCCTATTGGTATCTGCATTTGTAAAGACAAAGAAATCATGGCCCAGGAGATCCATCTGCATGATGGCCTCTTCTACAGCCATTGGTTTAATGGCAAACCTCTTGGTCCTTACCACCTTTGGCCTATATTCCTCCTCTACTTCTTCCTTCTCCAGGTCCTTAAAGACTTCTTCTGTCCTCTCTTCTTTATATCCTTCTTTAAACTCCTGTTTCTTTTCCCTGATTCTCCGCTTAATCCTGGTTTTATATTTGCGAATCTGACGTTCAAGCTTCTCTATTACCCCATCAATGGAAGCATACATATCATTACTGTCTTCTTCGCCCCGCAAGATTAAATTATTAATATATACTGTAACTTCAACAATGTGTCTATCCTTTTCTACTTCCATAGAGACATAAGCCTCCTGGGCATCGTCATTCAGGGCTTCATGAAAATACTTAGCCAGTTTTTTGACTTTCTCCTCAACATAATTTTTTAGAGCTGGTGTTACATCGATGTTCTTGCCATAAATCATAACTTTCATTAACTACTCACTCCTTTCATATTATGTACCTGCTAAATGAAACTTTTAGCAGCAAAAATATGAATTTCCTATAATTTATTATTCGACAAAAAGAGTTCTAATTCCTGCCAGGATAAATATATTTCTATTAAATATATATAGATATTTTTTCCCTTTATTGCACTTCTTTTTTTTTCCTTTTTATTAAATATGTCCTTTTAGAAAAATATTATACTGGAAAAACTAAAAAAGCCCTGTTCACTATTTGTGACCAGGGCTTGATGTTGCTATCTTATAAAGATTATATGTTCATTATAATTTAACAACGTTGCTAGCTTGAGGACCACGATCTCCCTCAACAATTTCAAATTCAACATCTTGACCTTCTTCAAGGGTTTTGAATCCATCTTCTTCTATTGCAGAGAAGTGAACAAAGACATCGTCTCCATCTTCTCTTTCAATAAAACCATAACCCTTTTGCGCGTCAAACCACTTTACTTTTCCGGTAAAAATCATTATAAAACATTCCTCCTAATAGAATCTTAAATGGGTTTTTTTCTGGCCAGATTAATACCCATTACATTAACTATAACACACTGGAGGAATGTTTGTCAAACAAATTCCATTTCTTTATTAAATTATTTTTTCAGGCTCTTTTTAATCAATATGGGCTGTTGCCACTGTTAATACCAGTACCTTTCTGGCTCCTGCAACTTCCTTAAGTAGAACACTGATCTCATTGGCTGTAGCGCCTGTTGTAAATATATCATCAAGGAGGAGGATCTTCTCACCGGAAAAAGCTCCTTTTTCTATTGAAAAACTATTTTCCAGCAAATCTTTTCGCTCCTGATAGGCATAATCATATAAAGGAGAACTATCCTTGATCCTCTTTAGGGCAGTAGACAGAGGCAGACCAGTCTTTAGACTTAGGCCCCTGGCTAATAGTTCAGCCTGATTATAGCCCCTTTCCTGTAAACGTTTAGCATGGATAGGAACAGGCACAATCCTGTCTACTCTTTCAGAATGATAATATTCTAGATAGCCAATGTATAATAGTTCAACTAAAGGCCTGCATATTTCCTGACAGGCCTTATATTTAAACTGCAGGATAAGTTCTTTTAGTAAGCCATCATATAAGCCTATACTCCTGCTCCTGTCAAAAACATAAGGATGGTCTTGACAAAAAGTACAGACTTCTTCCCCCTGATCCATCTCCCGGCCACAGGATAAACAAAAATGGTCCAGAAATTCTATGTAAGTCAAACAATTATCACAAATACCCTTCAGCTCGCTAAATAAATACTTCCGCCCACAGTATAAACAGATATTCTTTTCTGGATAAAGAATATCCAGGACTTTAGCCAGTAAACCCATCTTCTCTAACCTACCAGATCATGCATATTATGCTTTTCCTTTATCTTTTCTATTTTTTTTCTGGCTCTCTGTAAGGCATTATCTACTGTTTTGATATTAACTTGCAAATTTTTTGAAATTTCTTGATATGATTTATTTTCTAAATACTGAATAAAAACTTCTTTTTCCAAATTAGTTAAAGTCTCATCAAGAACTTTAAACAAGATCTTTAGTTGTTCCTTATAAATATACTTGTCTTCCAGGTTCTTATCACTATTTGGTATAATCTCTTTATAGGATCTAAAATCTATAGACCTATCAATAGAAGTTGAACTATTTAGAGGAATATGTTTCTGCCTATTAGCCCTTTTAATGGCTGACACAAGTTGCCTGTGGATGCAAAGCTGAGCAAAACCCCGAAAGGAGGCTGACCTGTCTTCTCGATAATCCCTTATAGCTTTATATAAACCAACCAGTCCTTCCTGAATTACATCTTCCCGATCCAGGCCTTTTATAAAAAAATACCTGGCTTTGGCATAGACGATATCCATATTTCTCTGGATCAGCAGATTAACGGCCTGATTATCCCCTTTTTGTGCTTCTCTAATAATCGCTTCTTCACTATTATACATATCTTTAACCACCCCTTTAAAGATACATAAAAGAACCTTTATAACTTAAAAACCTGTTCAAAGGGTATTTGCAAATCTACCAGTGTAGCCATCAACAATAAAATTATCAAAATATAAATGAGGTTATTCAGTATTTTTTCCTTCACCAGTTAAAGCCTCCTTAATACACAGCCTCCATATCCATCACCTCTCTCTAATTTAACAATTAAAGATACTTTTATATCCCGACCCTGAAACCAAAAAATAGTTTATTATCCCGATTCCAATAATTATTCCCTATACCTACTAGCAATGCAGTATCCTCATGAAGGGGATGAAGCATACTGACTTCATAGGCCCAGGGATCTACCCTATCAAAGAAATAACTTACTTTCCAGGAAAACCTATTGATAGAACTATAAAAGGATTCCCCGGAGATACCAAGGCCTCTCCCCAGTTTCATCTCTGATAAATCCAGGGGAAGGATAAAGGCCAGATTCATTTTATAAGAAGATCTTTTTAAAAACTCGATCTGCCAATCCCCTTCTACTTTAAAGGATTGGCCATCATAAAGGAGAAGGAGACCTAATGAATTAATATTATCAATTCTATCCTCCAGTTTAAGCTGAAGAGACTCCACTTCATTAAAATCCCCTCTGATTATATAAGAAACCCGATCAATAGATGGAGCAGCAAAACAGGTTAGAGAATAAATAAGCAACAGTAATAAAGAAAGAATTGATATTTTCCATTTCCTCATACCATCTACCTCCATTTTTTCCTATACTAAACCTATCTATAATTGTTCCTTACCTATTATAATGGCATTGTTTATTAATCTTTCTGTCAGTGGATTATTCATGGTAAAACCCCTGACTACCATACTGGCTGAATTTCCTCCATCCAGATTCATACCCTCTACTATTCCATAAGCTTTCATGAATTCCGCCAGTTCCTGCAAGGTAACTCCAACACTATAACCAGGCTGCCGGCCATCAATAGTAAAAAAGACCAACCGGTTGTCAGCAGTCAAGCCAACAGCTGAACGGGGCGCCCGGCCAACAGCTATATCTGGCTGAAACTCTTCCTCCCGGGAACTGATAGATATCTCCCCATCCCTTAATAAACGGGGCCCGGCAGAAATAGCTGTCCTGACTTTATATTCATCAAAATCAGGCTTAAAATAGTTTTGCAGATAAATAGGGTCTCCTGTATTAAATAAAAGTAGCTCCTGACAGGCCTTGCCATGAGCCTGGACAATATAACCCTCCTCCGGAATAGTGGTAGCTCTGTCTTTCATATAATTATCAATATAATAATTAATCTCTCTGATGAGATTATCTCCTACAACTACCTCCACCATTCCAGGTTTGAGGGCTGGAGCCTCTTTCCCATAGTATCTATTAAAAACAGTTATCTGGTTTTCTCCAGGTTTACGGTTTACACCATGAAACTGAACCTTGCTATTATTTGTCTCCAAATAGCCCTGCCAGCTTACTCTCTCAAAGATAATTTTATTATCTTCTGTTAAAAGAAGGGCAGTCCTGTCTTTTACTGGTTCTGAGACTATTGTCTTATCTATATAGACCAGGCCTAATGGCCTACTAGTATCAAAATAACCACCATTAATAGCAGCCAGGGCCCCATATCTCCTTACTATCGCCTGTAGTGATTCCAGGCCGCTTACCTGCCCCCTGGCCAGTGCAGGCTGGAAATATAACCTTCTCCGGCTCAAATCTAAATCCAGAACTGTATAAAAAACAGGTCCCTGCCAGTCTATATATGATATTTCTTTATACTTTAAGCCCCATTCTACCTCAGCATCTACCAGAAGCTTTTCATTCCTTATCTTTTTCAGGTCAAATAAGGTGCTGTCATATGTTTTTGTCAGAATTTGCTGATAATCAAAACCCTGTAAAACCAGGCCAGGATTTGTGAATAATTCCACATCATTCAGTTCCTGGATCTCTATTTCTCCCTTTACATTTTCTTTGCCCAGGACCATTCCACTGGTGGCCTGAACATTTTTTATAAGTACTTCCTGGTCTGTATTCCCTCTATATAAGGGATTAATTATTAACTGCTTATTAAAATAATCTGATAAAATATTAGTCCGCAATATAATAGAATAAGCTTTTATAAATTGAGAATACTTATCTTCGTAAGAAAAATCTATACCCTGGAAGAGAGTCTCCATACTTCCTGCCACCAGGTTATCCAGACCAGTAGAAGTAAAAATATTTAATCCTCTGGAAACTTGCTCAATATAATGCTTACCTGTATAAAGACCACCTTTATAACTGAAAGAACCACTGAAATAAAGCCTGGAACCATGGAAAGCCCTGGCCCCCTGGGTATATACATAGATGCTTTCAGACAGGCTTTCCCTGTTTCTGACCGGCCATCCCTCCCAGCCAGATTCCCGCAAAGAACGGATTACCGGTAAGCATTCCTCCAGTTCCTGATAATTCCCCAACCTTACCTTAAAAAGGCCTTTCTCCTCTACTATTATCCCATTTGGATAACCGGCTTCACTTAATTCCAGGAGAATCTTTTCCGCCTTTCCTTGCTCCCTTGTCGCAAAAACCTGTATATTATAAAAATCTTTTTCTAACGTCTCCAGTCGAAAAGTATAGTTTTTTCCTTCTTCTAAATCCAGATAGCCGGCATCATCAGTTCGATAAAGCCTGGCTGACTTTAAAGGTATTAAACTAATCTCCTTCTCTGTTTCTGCCACTAAAACCTTTACTTCTTTCCCATCCCTAATAAATTCCACCAATTCAGGGGAAAAAGATACTGCTTCCAGGGGAATTTGTCCAATAAATACTACCATTAAGAGAGCTAAGGCTACGATTTTTAGATTAACGCCTGGCAAATCATCCCCTCCTTCAGGAAATAATTATTCCTTTCTCTTTAACTGTTGATATAATAGAGCACCTAAGGAATTAAAAGCATCCTGGCCAACCCCCTGTTTGCTGATCTCACTATCTAACATATCAGTAAAAACGTCTTCAGCAAAGCCTCCATCAATCAAGCCTCCTTCAGGGATAGTGGCCCGCATTGCTTTAAACATCTGATTCATAAAAATTGAGGCAAATTCATTAGCCAATGATCTTAACTTTTTATCCTCTACATCCTTCTGCTTATCAGCAGAATAGGTATCCTTTAATTTCTCCAGATTATTATTATTCATTAATTCTCGATAATAATTATTATCCAGTGGAAAATTAAGTTTCATAAGAAACACCTGCCTCCCACTACAAGGATTTTAGCGCAACTCCAGCCGGGCATGCAAAGCACCCTGGGCATCTATCAGCTCCAGGATAGCAATTATATCCCTGGGGCTAGCTCCCAGTGCATTAAGGGCAAAAACCAGATCTTCTACAGTACTATTGGTAGGTAATACAGTTAAACTACCTTCCTCTTCCACCACTTCCAGGACACCTTCTTCCAGGACAACAGTCTCCCCGCTACTGAAAGAAGCTGGTTGTGAAACCTCCTGCCCAACCCTGATGGTAACTGTTAGATTTCCATGGGCCACAGAAACAGTAGATATCTTAACATTATGTCCCATGACAATAGTCCCGGTCCGCTCATTAATTACAACTTTTGCTTCCAGTCCAGGCCTGACCTCCAGACTATTTATCTTGGCTATATAATCTACCACATCATTTTTATATTGTTTGGGCACCTTCACCCTGACCTGGCCGGCATCTATGGCCTGGGCCAGTTTTTCTTCAGCAAAAAGCACATCAAAATATGAATTAATAGCCAGGGCAATATTGCGGGCAGTCTCAAAATTCGGGCTGTCCAGATAAAATAAAAGTTCTTCATTGCCTAAACGAAACTCTATTTCCCTCTCTACTATGGCACCATTTGGAATTACAGCAACAGTCGGGTGGTTTTGCTGAACCTGGCTGCCGGCAGCACGATAATTATAGCCACCTATAGAAACCGGCCCCTGGGCTACAGCATAAATCTCTCCATTGGCTGCCTGTAGAGCAGTAATAAATAATACCCCACCCTGTAAACTGGTAGCATCACCGAGGGAACTTACCGTTATATCTATTGTATCTCCAATATAAGTAAAGGGACTTAAGGTAGCAGTAACCATCACTGCAGCAACATTCCTACTATTAATCTGATCAGGGCTGACATTAATCCCTAAATGGCTCAACATATTGGCATGGGAGAGGATAGTTGGTTGATACCGGTTGGAATCACCAGTCCCATTAAGGCCTATCACCAGGCCAAAGCCAAAAAGTTGATTGTCCCTGATACCCTGAATCCGGGTAATATCTCCAATAGCAACAACTGGATCATGGTAAGAGGCTGCCGAGACCAGGCTTGTTGTAAATAAAATTATAATCAATATCTGCAGGAAAAGCAAATTGTATTTTTTTGAATATCTCATCCGATCCCCTCCATTAGAATATCCAGTTTAAGATCCGCTGGAACAGGTTTGGCCTTTGTTTTTCTGCTATAATCCCTTCACCCTCTATATCAATACTGACATTGGCTATTTTCCAGGATGGTACAGTATTATCTTTACTGATGTCCTCCTGGCGGACGATTCCTGATAGATTAATAACCTGCTCTTCCCCATTGACTTTAATCTTTTTACTTCCCTCTATCTGTAAATTCCCATTATCCAGTATATCAACCACTAAAGCAGTAACATCTGCATTTATACTTCCTGCCCTCTGGGTCTGTCCCTGGGCACCGTCGTCATCAGCATAGCTAAAACCAAAACTCCTTAAAAAATCAAAAATCCCAAACCCAGCACCTGCATTTACACTGCTTCCCTGACTGACACTGGTATTGGCACTGGATACTGCAGTGGTATTTTCTTCTATTATAATAGTTACTATATCACCAATCTTAAATTCCCGCTCCTTCTCCTTATATACCTCCCTGAAATCATCACTCCAGAGGGAGCTGGAAGCAAAAGAAAGGAAGGAAAGAAGCAGGATACCAGATATAGTTAATATTTGTAGTAGCCGGGATCTCATATCAATACCCCCTATTCGAAAATCCCGTTATAATTAAAATCAACCCGGATTTACAATCCTCACCAGATAGGAACTGATTACCTGGGCCTTAAACCTCTGGCCTGTTCCTATATTTTCAACGGTTATATAATCACCATATTTGCCATTCTGTCTGGCCCGTACCATAGCAGAAACCCGCATATTACCAATAATGACCTCTGCCTGTACCTCATCTCCTGCCTTGATCAGGTCAGGCATCCGCAGATACCTGCTGGTTAAAACAGCATCCTGAGGAATAGGAGTGCGCACTATACCGTATCTAACCAGGGGATTTTCTAAATCAGTAATCAGGTCTCCGGAAATACTTCCCAAAGCTATCTCTGTCCGGATAAAATCCTCAGGCCTGATAGTTTCCCCAATCCCGATGGGCCTTGTCGCCAGATAAACCTCCTGTTTAACCAGGACCTCAAAAGGCAGGTAAACCCTTCGGTAAACCAGATCATCAATTATTATATGGGCCTGTAAGGTCAGGTTCCCAAGCCGATTTCCCCCAGGCAGGCCTTCAAATTTTAATTGATAATCACGATCTGGTAAAACTATTTCAGGTATCTCTTGCCTTGTTCTAACTATAATCTGTTCTGCTGGATAATACAGAGCTGCAATTATATGTTTTTTTGCTGCCTCTACCAGATCTGGGCCAGCAATTTTCCTGCTCCTGGTTTCAACTATAATCCGGGCCGGGCAGTCCAGAACTATCTCTTCCAAGGAAAAACCCTCATTTTTTAAAACCAGTTCAATCTGCTCCCGATAAATATCCCGGCTATAACCAGGAAAAACAGCCTTACCCAATCTAACCACCTGCAGGGCGGCCAATTCTTCAGCATTAGCCCCACTAATAGTGGCTATCTCTCCCAGGATAATCCAGTCTGAATTAACTCCTGTTTTTTCCGGAATACTTATCCTGATAGGCTTCGCTCCTGCCCTCCCATCAAACAATAGAAGGAATACCAGAAAGAGCAGAAAAAATATACTAAATCTCTTAATGAGTCTCATAAATCCTTACCTTCTCACTAACGTCTTAATTGTGAAGCTGTACCTAACATTTCATCTGCAGCCTGAATGGCTTTGGAGTTAATTTCATAAGCCCTCTGGGCAGCAATCATATTAACCATCTCTTCTACCACATGAACATTGGACATCTCCAGGAAGTTCTGGATAATAGTACCATAACCTTCTGCTCCAGGATTATTAATCATTGGTTCTCCAGAGGCAACGGTAGCTCCGAAAAGGTTTCTGCCCAGGCTATTTAAACCTGCAGGATTAGAAAAACGAGCCAGTTGAATCTGCCCTACCTGCTCCGGCATAGCATTGCCTCCCCGTAAAACTGAAACAGTTCCATCTGTAGTTATACTGATTTCTATTGTATCCTGTGGAATAAAAATCTCTGGTTGAATGGGATACCCATCTGATGTAACTATTCTTCCGGTACTATCCATCTTCAGGGAACCATCCCGGGTATAAGCCATTGTTCCATCAGGAAGTAAAACCTGTAAAAAACCGTCTCCCTCAATAACTATATCCAGGGCATTACCTGTATTCTGTAAATCTCCAGTTGTAAAGATTTTTTGAGTAGCAGAAACCCTGGCCCCATGTCCAATTTCAATACCTAAAGGCACCTGGGCCCCCTGAGCATTCAAGGTTCCTGCTTCTCTGACCCGCTGATACATTAAATCCTGAAAATTCACCCTGCTCTTTTTAAAACCAGTGGTATTAACATTAGCCAGGTTATTGGAAATAACGTCTATATTAGTTTGCTGAGCTTTCATACCAGTTGCAGCTGTCCATAAAGCACTAATCATTTCCGGACCACTCCTTTTTATTTTTGTTATTTTTGTTATTATTTAGTGGCAATATAGCATTTTTCCGGATTTATATGGTTGCTTCTGTCATTCCACAACCAGACAGCCCCCTTAAAAAGGTCCAGCTGTTTATCCTATATTGCCAACATTATTAACAGCCTTTTCCATGGTTACATCATAGGTACTAATAACCCTCTGGTTAATATCATAATGGCGGCTAACCTGGATCATCTTCACCATTTCCTGGATTACATTAACATTGCTGTTCTCCAGAAAACCCTGCCTGATGCTATAAGCAGTTGCCGGTATTTCTGGTTCAAAATCACTGCTATAAAGATTTTCCCCTATCTTGTTAAGCAAAGCAGGACCAGGAAAATCAACAATCAGTATCCGGCCCCCCTGTAAACCATCAAAAGACAACTGGCCATTGGCAGTGATTGCTATACCTCTGCCGGGAATAGTCTGGAGAGGACCTTCTTCTCCCATCACAGGATAACCTTGATTTGTAACAATCTGTCCCTGGTTATTAAGGGTAAAGTTTCCATTCCTGGTATATCTCAAGCCATTGGGTGTCTGGATGACAAAAAAGCCATCACCTTCAATAGCCAGATCCAGTTTATTGCCGGTATATAGCAGGTTTCCCTGGCTAAAATCAGTATAGGTTTCCTGTAACTGGACCCCTGTTCCCAGTGACCCTAGCTCCCTGGCCCTTTCTCCCTTTTCCAGTCTGGAGATCAATAATTCGGGAAATGATTCCTGAATCCCTTCATCTTTTTTATAACCACTGGTGCTGACATTGGCCAGGTTATTGGAAATAAGGTTCATCTTCTCCTGTAATGTGATCATACTGGAAGCAGCTGTATAAACCCCTTTAAACATTTAGTCACCTCCTTTTTATCAAGATCCTGGTTAATATTTCGACTAGACCACTATCATTACTAAAGGTATAATCACCAGCCTTTATCCTGGTCTCTATATCAAACAAAAGCAATAATTCTATAAAATCATCATAAGAGACTAAACCTGCTTCATCCAGAATCCTGGCTACCTGCCGGCCAGTACTGCCTTCAGGAATAACAATACTAATTAATTTTACTTCTTCAGCTTCTACCTCTACTAGCCTTTCTAGCCTTTCTATCGCCTGTTCTTCTTCTGCCAGGTCCGGAACTATATCCTGAAGTACGTTATCTGCAGGTGGACTCTCAATCCCCAGATTTTCCTTGCTATCCAGCTCCTTCTGGACAGGCTCATTAGTTTGTAAAGGCTCTTCTATTTCAAGATCATAACCGATGAGGATATCATTTTCTATAGGCTCATTAGTTTGCAAAGGAGCATTATTCTGCTGTTGGTTAAAGATACCCATAAGGAGGAGAAAAAAACCCAGAGCAATTATTATATCGGGAATAATATTCTGCCAAAAACCCTTCTTAAACAATGCTATCCTCCTCTTTCCCATGCAATCTTATAATTAAGCCCGTTTCCCTGATACCCAGATTTAATTTCCGGGCTATCTCTTCTGCTGTAAGGCCCTGCCTGTATAATTGCAAAACCTCTTGATATTTAGCAGCTATAACACCTGTCTCCTGGTCTGGAGGAAGGCTTTCTTCCTTCTCTGCCAGCTGGCCATTGAGTAAGTCCTTAAAATCAACCTGCTCCTCAGGCTGTGGAGAATCACTATTGCTTTTTTCCAGGAGTTTATTTTCCAATTGGAGTAAACTATCAATTTTGCTTTGGAGGGCTTTTTCTTTTTCATCTATGGCCTGGATTAACTCTTCCAGTTCACCGTTAATGTTTTTCAATTTATTACTCTTCTCCAGATATTCTGCAAGTTTTACAGAATTCCCTGCCTGGTAATATTGGTATTTAAAGTAAAGACCTCCTATTATTAGTGCTACACCACTAATTATCCAGTACATAGTATCGACTCCCAAAGCTAGAAATTTAGATCCTGATATCAATTATATTCCCTGTCTCTCCTCCAGCCTGCTGGCCTTTCTCTTCTCTCTCTTCTCCTTTTTTATTTTTAGCTTCCCTTTCCTGGGATTTGCCTCTACCCTCTTCCTTATCCCTAATCCTGCTTTTCTCAATCTCTTCGTTATTATTGACCTGTTGCTGCCGCCTTTCATTTTTTGCTTCCATTAATTGGTTGGTATGATTTATTTCCTGCTGTGCCTGGTACTGTTTTAGCTGTTGAATCCTTTCAATCCGCAAAGACATTGGTAAATTAGTATTGGGATCAATAGGTTGGCTCATTTAATACTCACCACCTATAAGGTTATCTGCCTGATCTCTCCCTCTTCCTCAATAAAACTGGTACGATTCATAGTATTATGAATATTATAGGCGGATCTCCCAATAACCATTTTAACTCCGGGATAGATCGTTTTGTAAACATTAATTCTGCCTCTATCTGTTTCTTCCATCTTATTTTTTTCTTCATCATAATTCATTTTTTTCTTGTCTATTTCTGCCTGCAGCTTGGTTGCCGTAGCCTGTAAACGTAGTAACATCAATCTCTTTTCTTCAGGTAAACTACCCTGCTGTTTTTTCAATTTCTCCAGTATATCAATGGCCTTTAAGATTTTATCCAGGTTAAGTCTGTCTTTCTTTAAGTCTTCTTCCATCTCTTTTAATTTGTTCTTTAGTTCTGGATCAATACCTACCTCCAGTTCAGTAGATGTAGCCAGATGAGAGCCAATTATATTTGCTTCAATCAAAGCTCCGGCCCTACTCAGACCACCTACCAGCAGACCCTTATTCATGGTAACCTGGATTGCCTGGCCTGCACTTATATTGCTATGCATTATAGCATCAGAAACTATCACATTTTGTTCTGCTTTAACCAGGCCATTTTCTATAAACTTGACATGGACATCCCCCCTGACCTGGATATGAGCTTTATTCCTGCCTACAAAGCCTTTTCTGATAACCACATCTCCACCAGCCTCTATATTGGCTCCAAAGACATGTCCCCATATTTCAACATTACCACTGGCCTTGATCATAAAACCTTCCATAACATTTCCCTTTACCAGGACATTCCCTACAAAATCTATATTGCCAGTACTTAAATCCACATCTCCATTTACCTCATAAACAGGCAAAACACTGACCCGGTTGCCTTCCACTACTACCTGGCCGGCTATACTGGCTATCAGAGTATGTTCATCCCTTTTTTCTACATTTTTGCCACCAGGTAATTCCTTATTTCTTGGTTCAGGAGGATTTATAACCTCTCCTGTTACAGTTCTCCCCGTTGTTCCTGGAACCGGATCTTTCTTGGTAACCAGTACCTGGCCGGCATTAACATTTGTAATCAGGCCCAAGTTATAGAAGTCAATACTGCCATCCTCCCTCTGGGTACCTACAGAGTCCTTTTTGCTTTCAAAATGATAAATAATTTCCGCATCAGTACCGGGAACAGCAGGGATACCCTCTGCAATCAAATGGTTATCAATCTGGGTCGGTTTTTCTGCAAATTTTTTTATTTTTTCTTCTTTTATACCGAAAACAACCTGATTATCTTTTAAAACCTGTAATATTTCCTCTTCTGTAAGTTCTCTTCCACCCAGGGCAGGTGTATAACTAATATAGGCCCGTAATTTATCATTACTTATCTCAACCTTTAATTTACCATCCCGATCCAGTTCTGGTAAACGGGGGGCGATTAAGACCCATTCCCCACTATTTTCATGGATGGCATTCTGTACTGTCTTCCAGTCAATCTGTACAAATTCCTTTTTCTCCAGAGCCATTTTCACCAACTGATAACTAACTGGATCCCCCTTACCTTCAGGTGCAGTGATTTTTAGAAAAATACCGTCATCAGCAACTCTAATGGCAAAAGAACCATCTACATCCAGACCATCACTGACCATAGCCAGGATATCTTCTTCCCGCTGACTGAGCCCTTCTTGCAGGGAAACCTCATAAATTTTTCTGGCACCTATACCCAGTAGACCACCTTTTTTACCTACTTCTACAATATTTAATGCAATATCAGCTTCTACTCCCAACTTCTCTCTAGCTAACTTTATTGCCTCTTCTCTAGTACTTGCCACCACCTTTATTTTATCAGTCATAATAGCCCCCTCTTCCTATTTAAATTAGCTGCTCTTTTTTTCTGGCCAGGGAACCACGTAATCGATATATTGCTTTTTTGTGCAACTGGGATACCCTTGCTGGAGACAGGTCCATAATCTCTGCTATCTCCTTTTGTGTAAGTCCCTCATAATAATAAAGGGAAATGACCAATCTCTCGGTATCATTTAAATTATCAATGGCTTCTGCCAGGAGTTCTTCACTGCGTTTTCTTTGATATATTGCTTCAGGTTGATTATCCCCCTCATCCCGTATAAATTCCAACATGTGACTATCACCAAAAAGTTCATGGAGTGAAAACCATTGGGAAGAATAGAGCAAGGAATCCAGATTATCTATCTTTTCCTCACTCATGTTTAAAGCCCTGGCCAATTCATTAACAGAAGGCCTGCGGCCATATTTGCTGGTAAACTGATCAACTGCATTTTTTAATTTTCTTCCTTCCCTCCGTACTGAATGTGGTAACCAATCCAGCCTTCTTAGATAATCTATCATCTCTCCCCTGATTCTTTTGCTGGCATAAGTACTGAATTTAATACCTTTCTTATGGTCGAATTTATAAATAGCATCAATCAGACCTATAACTCCATAACTTTCCAGGTCACTCTCCTCAATAAAGTCTGGAAGATACATTTTTATTCGCCCTACCTGGTATTTAACCTGAGGGAGATACATGACAATTAATTCTTGTCGTGCTGACAGAGAGTTGTGCTCTTTAAATTGCCGCCAGAGTTCTGCTTCTTCATGTTTGGCTTTGTGGTCTGACATCCCTCTCCCTCCCATCTTCCTATAGGGTCTCTTCCACCTCTACTACAGGTATTTCCAGAGGAGAAAAGTCTTCTTCTCCTTGCTCCTGCTCCACTGCTGTCTCCTCTCCTCCAGCTACTTCCTTCTCCTCTACTTCTTTACCTTTATCCTTATCCTCTTCTTCCTTTCTCTTTTCTTTTACCCCCTTAGAAGGGGCCTTTTCAAGAAAAAGGAGGAGTAAAAAGCTTCCCAGAGCGATCAGCAAAAAAGCCAGGATACTTTTATACAAAACATTTTCCATCTTTAGTCCAGTAATAAATCCTATCATAACAGTAAACCCATAAGCCATGAGGCCAGAAAACAAAGAAAGGAAAAGCCGTTCTTTCATTTACTATAACAAACCCTTCTGTCGCAATTTACGTTGATAATCAAAAAGCCAGCTGATTATTTCTTCCTGTATATATTCAAACTTGATGCCAACAGCCAGTCCTGCTTCAACATCAAAGATATTTACTATTTTAGAAATTATTGCTATATTCTCCAGTCCAGGTATCTGGAGATACAATTCCATCATGGTTCCTTTCTGGACAGGTTCTTTTATAAACATTTTCACTCCGCCACCGCTTATATCAAGGGTATAGCTTTCTTTCAGCACAGACATAGGTTCCAGCTTTTCATCCAGGAGCCGATACATAACCTTTTCTCTCACTTCCAGGCGAAAGAATTCCCTTCTTTGAATCCGGTACTTATCTTCCGGAATGGCCAGGTGTAAAAGGGGCACCTCTCCCTCCTCTTCCCTGCCAATTATCTTTGTTTTATAGGAATAAGCGGCCTGATCTCCAGTAAAATACATCAATACATCCAGATCTACCCGTAAGGGTATTATTTCTCCATGTACAAGTGGTACAGTAACTTTAATCATATCTCCGGGAAGATCTGCTACCTGGCTTAAGTAATTACCCTTATAAGGCCCGTCCACCACTATTAATTCAAATTTTTGGTTCACCTCGATTTCATGATCTGTCTTCATTTTTTCACCCATCCTGTTTCTTTTAGACAAGAAATCCTTTTATTTTAATAAATTCAACAGGCGACCAATAAATCCTTCTTTACCACTCTTTCTCTCCATCATATTTATCTCTCCAGCAGCAAGAAGTTTATCTGCAATCTCCAGAAAGGCCTGTCCTGCCTTAGAGCCTGGATATAGGTCCAAGAGAGCTTTCTGTTTCTTAACTGCCTGACGTAAGTGGTTATCAAAGGGTATATAACCCACAATATCTGCCTCAATCCCCAGGTAATCCTTGATAACCTTACTCATCCTTTCCAGGATCCCCTTACCTTCTTGCAGAGAATTAACCTGGTTTATCAAGAGATTGATCTTGCCAGAATATTGATGATTGTGCAGGATCTTGACCAGGCTATAGGCATCCATTATTGCTGTTGGTTCAGGAACCAGGACAACAATAACCTCATCACAGATAGAAATAAAATTAATAATATTGTTATGTACACCTGCACCAATATCTACTAATATTATATCATAGTTTAACTCCAGATGAGAAGAGAGCAGGCTAAGCCTTTCTACCTGTTTCCGGCTAATATTTAGATATTCCTCCAGGCCAGAAGTACCAGGTAATATCTTTAAATCTCCAGGACCCTCTACAAGGATATCCTCAAAATCCTTTTCACCATTAAAGAGATGGCCCAGATGATATCTGGGGGTAAGGCCCAATAGAACATCAATATTGGCTGTACCCAGATCAGCATCAATTAAGAGGACCTTTTGCATCTTCTTCTGTAAAGCCAGGCCCAGGTTAACAGCAAGATTGGTTTTGCCAACCCCACCCTTACCACTGGCTACAGCAATAAGGCGACTTTTCCTCACTCCATTTACCCTTTGTCTTAAACCTGTTGCCTGATCAAACATCCAGATCACCTAATAAATAATCTATTATTAAATCCAGGTCAGCTACACGAATATCATCTGGCACATTCTGTCCCATGGTAATATAGGAATAGGGAAGTTTACAGAAATTCCGGATATTGAGAAAATCACCATATTTACTGGTCTCATCAAGTTTTGTCAGTAACAGCTTATCAGGACTCAAGATTGAAAATTTATCAATAATTTCTTTCTGGATTTGACTCTTGGTATTTAAACTCAAAATAAGGTGGACTTCATCGACCAGCTCTTTTTTGAATATTTTTTTCAACCTGCCTAATTGAAACTGATCATTCCAACTGCTTCCAGCAGTATCTATTAAAATCAAATCATATTTTCCCTTTAAATCAACACTTAATAATCTTTCCAATTCTATATCACTGTAAGCAACATGGATAGGAATATTAATAATATCACTATAGGTCTGTAATTGCTGTACTGCAGCAATCCGATAAGTATCAGTTGTAATAAGGCATACTTTCTTGCCTTCATCCAGAACAAAATGGGCAGCCAGCTTGGCAACAGTAGTGGTCTTGCCAACACCAGTAGCACCAACAAAAGCCACTACCTTGTCCCGGCCATTTAAATTAATTGCCTGGCCTTCCCCAATATATTCTTTCAGGATTAAACTTAACTGAGACAGGAGAGCCTCTCTTTTTTCCAGTTCTTTTTTCTCCAGTAATCTAATAATTTCTTTATTAAGATGATCAAATACCCCCTGCTCATTGAGGTATTTATATATTCCCAGCAATTCCTCCGGCAAACCCTTTAAAAAGCGATCATTCTCCCAATTTTGATGCATCTCATAAACCAGGTTTTTTAGATCGGCTATTTCCTGTAAGGCCAGGCTGTTTCCAGTAACTGGCTCCGCTTTTTTCTCCTCTACCCCTGCCAGGACCTCTACCATGGTTTTGCTAAAAAAGCCCAGAAATCCCCCGGTTTTGTACTTGCTGGTATTTAGAATAATGGCATCAGGACCCAGATCAGCCTTTACCTTGAAAATAGCATCCTGCATAGTTTCTGCTACATATTTCTTTACCTTCACTCTAATTCACCATCCCTGTTACTTCTACCTTACACTGGGGATCCAGCTCATTATATGATAAAACCACTAATTCCTTGATAGAACGATAAGTCAATTCCTTTAAAGGCCTGCGCAATAGTGGTGCTGTTACAATAATGGGATTATGTCCCTGTTCCAGTAAACCCCTTACTGCTACTGCTATCTTCTGAATTAAATCCTGGGCCTGGTCTGGTTGCAGGGACAGGTAAGCCCCCTGGTCTGTCTGTTTTAAAGCCTGAAGTAATTGGTCTTCCAACTGGGGATCTATGGTCACTACATAAAGAACAGCATCACTATCCTGGAAAAGGCTACAGATCTGGCGGGAGAGAGACTGGCGAACATATTCTGTCAAGAGTTGAGTGTCCTTGGTTTTGTTGGCATAATCAGCTAAAGTCTCCAGGATAGTAACCATGTTTTTAATAGGGATACCCTCCCACAATAAATTTTGCAATACTTTCTGTATCTCACCTATAGTCATCAGATCAGGTAAGAGTTCTTCTACTACCGCAGGGTAGTCCTCTTTAATTTTATTAATGGTATTTTTAACCTCCTGCCGGCCCAGTAACTCATAAGCATGTTCCCTGATTATTTCTGTTAAATGTGTAGCCATAACAGAAGGTGGATCAACTACAGTATAATTAGCCATCTCTGCTTCATCTTTCTGCATTTCACTGATCCAGATAGCCGGTGTGCCAAAGGCTGGTTCCTGTGTTTCAATTCCATCTATCTTACTGGTTTCCAGGCCAGAGGCCAGGGCCAGATAATGATCCGGCAAAATCCGGTAACGGCTAATCTCTACCCCATGGAGTTTTATCCTATAGGTATTAGCCTCCAGTTGTAGATTATCAAGGATCCTGACCGGTGGAATAACCATTCCCATTTCAAGGGCCATCTGTCTTCTCACCATGGCCACCCGGTCCAGAAAATCCCCTCCCTGTTCAGGTAAAACCAGAGAGATAAGATTATAGCCAACCTCTACCTCCAGGGGGTCTACTTTTACCAGGTCATTTAATTCCTCAGCCAGAGGTGCTCTAATTTGCTGCAGGTCTTCTTCCACAAGTTCTTCTTCCACTACTAGTTCAGACTGCTTATTGAGCAGGTAAGCAATTAAACCTATAAATAGGGCCAGGCCTAAAAATGGTCCTGCCGGCAATCCTGGTACCAGAGCCAGAAGAAGCAATACAGCGGCGGAAACAAATAAAGCCTTGGGTTGAGCAGTCAGCTGCCTGGTCATCTCTTCCCCCATATTCATATCAGAGGAAGCCGCTCTGGTAACCACCAGGCCAGTAGCAGTAGAGAGCATCAGGGCAGGGATCTGGCTGACCAGGCCATCACCTACAGTCAGGAGGACATAAACCCTTCCTGCTTCAGCCAGAGGCATACCATGTTGTAAAGCACCAATAATCAAACCACCAATGATATCTATAATAACTATAATTATGGAGGCAATAGCATCCCCCTTAACAAACTTGGTAGCACCATCCATGGCCCCATAAAAGTCAGCTTCCTGGCGAATTTTCAATCTTTCATTCTGGGCCTCTTCTTCAGTGATAATGCCAGCATTTAAGTCAGCATCAATACTCATCTGCTTTCCAGGCATGGCATCCAGGGTAAAACGGGCAGCTACCTCGGCAACCCTCTCGGCACCTTTGGTAATAACTATAAATTGGATAACTACCAGGATTAAAAAGATAATAAGTCCTACTACATAATTTCCCCCCACGACAAAATTACCAAAACTCTCAATAACCTTGCCCGCATAGGCCTGGCCCAGGATCAATCTGGTAGAAGAAACACTCAGGGCCAGCCGAAATAAGGTGGCAAATAATAAGAGGGAGGGGAAAACCGATAAATCCAATGGCTCTGTATTATAAATAGTAACCAGGATAACCACCATGGAGAAGGTAATATTTGCTGCCAGTAAGAAATCCAGTATCCAGGTTGGCATAGGGATAATCAACATTATTATAATACCAACCAATGCCAGGGCAAATAAAACATCACTATTATCATTTAACTGCCTTATGAGAAAATTATTGCTTGTTCTTGTTGAAATAGAAGCCACAGACTTGTCTCCTTTCAGCAATACTACCCTTTCTTTTTCACAGGATTAGAAATTTAAGACATGTTTAATTTTACATCAAAATCTACCATTAGTCCTATAAACAAAGGCCAGTACCTCAGCCACAGCCTGATATAAGTCGACGGGGATTTCCTGACCAATCTCGCTACTGCTATTTAAGGCCCTGGCCAGGGGTTTATTCTCTACAATTTCAATACCAAATTCCCTGGCCTTTTCTATAATCCTTAAAGCCATATAACCTTCACCCTTGGCTACAACTACTGGAGCATCCATTGTATCTATATCATACTTCAAAGCCACTGCAATATGGGTAGGGTTAGTAATTACAACATCTGCTTCCTGCAGGGCTTTTATCATTCTGTTCAGGCTCATCTGGAGCTGCTTTTGCCTCCGTTTGGACTTAATCTGGGGATCCCCTTCCTGCTCCTTATATTCCTGTTTTACTTCATACTTAGTCATCCGCAGGCTTTTCATGTGTTCATATTTTTGATATGCAAAATCTGCTACTCCCAGTACAACCAGGAAGGTAAGGATACTTACAGCAACCCGGGAAATGGTCTTTACTATCAAAAGCAAGGCTGGTTCCAGGCCCTGTTGTATGGTTGTCAGTAAGAGGGGCCAGGCTGACCTTAACTGAAAATAACTAATAAGGGCTATAACACTTATCTTAGCCACAGATTTCGCCAACTCCAAAAGGGAGCGCAGAGAAAATAATCTTTTAAAACCTGAAAGAGGGTTAATCCTGCTTAATTTAGGCAACATAAGTTTAGGTAAAAATAGAAAGCCTACCTGCAAAAATCCTATTAATAATCCTACCAGAGCAGTAGCCAGTAATAAGGGGGCCAACAAGCTTGCCATATTAAAAAGCCTTTCCATTAAAAGGGTAAAAACAGATTCAATGGTAAGCTCCGGTATGCTACTAAGGGAAAAACTGGCCCGCATCTGTCTGGCCATAGAATCTATTATATTCTCAAAAATAATGCTAAGGGTCAGAAAACTGGCCAGTAGGGTAAATGCATTAGCCAACTCCTGGCTTCTGGCAACCTGTCCTTCTTCCCTGGCTTGCTGCAATCGCCTGGGCGTAGGTTTTTCTGTTCTTTCACCAGTTCCTCCTGGCATAAAACTCACCCCTGACCAATTATCCTCGTAAATTCAGATAGATGCCTGTACATGTCCCTGAAGAGTTCCTGAAAATAGTAAATAGAAAAAGCAAGTGACAGGATTAAGACAGCAAAGCCAACTAAAATCTTGATAGGTAGACCTATGATAAAAATATTCATCTGGGGCACCGTCCTGGCCAGAAAACCAAGAACTACATTAGCCACAAACAGGGTACCGACAACCGGTAAAGAAATTATAATGGCAACCCGGTAAAATTCACTGACAATACTAAATATATATGAAAAAAAAGCCGGGGAAAGAGAAACTTTCCCTATTGGAATAAGCTGGTACGAATAATAAAGAGCCTTTAATAAAAGATGGTGGCCATTTACGGCCAGGAAAACAAGAATGGCCAGAATGTTCTTAAACTGTCCCAGAACAGGAGCCTGGGCTTGACTGATAGGGTCTATAACATTAACCATGGCAAAACCCATACTGAAGTCCAGATAATGGCCGGCAAACTGAATAGCGGCAAAAACCAGATAAGAAATAAAACCAATACTTAAACCAACAGCAAACTCACCTAAAACTGCTATTATAATATGCAATAAATCCAGGGGAAGCTCTACCCCCTGCATATTTGTCAAAAGAGGGAGGGTAATAATAGATAAGAATAAAATCAAAGCCAGGCGCACCCTGGCCGGTATTACCCGGCTGCCAAAAATAGGGGCTACCATAAAAAGGCCAATATAGCGAACCATTATTAGTATAAAAATATAAGTATAATTGCTAAAAAGATTCTGTAGATCCATAATTATTCAACCTAACCAATTACCTGTGGGATTAAATGAAAAAGATTATTAACAAAATCAACTATAGTATTCAACATCCAGGGCCCGAAAACAGCTATGGAGAGTAAAACAGCAAGGATCTTTGGAATAAAAGACAGGGTCTGTTCCTGAATCTGGGTTGTAGCCTGAAAAACTGCTACCATAAGGCCGGTCAAAAGCCCAGCTCCTACAACGGGCGCAATAATCAGCAATATAGTTTTCAAGGCAGTACGGCCAAGATCAATAACAATATCAATATTCAAAGGAATCACCTTTCATTTAAAAAGTATTAATTAAAGTTTCAACTACCAGAGACCAGCCATCCACCAGTATAAATAATAAGATCTTAAAAGGTATAGAGATCATAACCGGTGGTAACATTAACATCCCCATTGACATCAATATACTGGCAACAATCATGTCAATCATCAGAAAGGGAATATAAATCATAAAACCAATCTGAAAAGCTGTTTTTAACTCACTGATAATAAAAGCAGGTATTAAGACATAAGTAGGCACCTCATCCCTGTTACCGGGACGGGGGATATTCGCCAGGTCAACAAATAAAGCTAAATCCTTCTCCCTGGTCTGTTTAAACATAAAGTCTCTGATAGGGGCAAGACCCCTTTCGTACATGGTTTCTGTATTAATCTCCTCAGCTAAATAAGGCTGAATAGCATCAGCATTTACCTGCTGCCAGACCGGAGCCATGGTAAAAACAGTCAGGAATAAGGCCAGGCCGATCAAAACCTGATTCGGTGGCATATTGCTGGTTGCCATAGCCGACCGCATCAAGGAAAAGACTACAATAGTCCTGGTAAAGGAGGTAAGCATAATCAGGATAGCAGGGGCCAGTGATAATACTGTTAAAAGAAGGAGAATCCTTAAAGCCAGTACCAGGTCTCCTCCCTGACTTTCTTCCCCACCACTCCCTATTTCCAGTCGAATATCTGGTAAACGAAACTCCTCTCCCTGAACAGAAAAGGAAAGAACCAGTATCAAAAACAAAACTAAGAATGCAATCCTGTTATTTTTCATCATTACCCCGCCTGTATACTCCTGTTAATTTGTTGAAAATATTCCTAAAACTCTCTTCCTTTTCAGGAATAGCAGCTCCTGGAAAATCCTCTTCCTTCCAGGTATAGATAAGCCTGGAGTCTGTTTCAGTATTAGCCAGCAGAAATATCTGCCCATTTACTTTCAAAAGGGTAAAGCTTTTCTTTGGTGCCAGATAAACCTGTTCTATGATCTGAATATATCTACCCCTGGTTCTTCCACTGATAGATCTTTTCAGAAAGTAGCTGATCAGGTACATTAAGCCGATTATCAACAGGAGATAAAAAGTGACTCTGGCCAACTCTACTCCGATATTTTCCATCCTCTTTCTCCTTTAAGTCTTTATAGGTTATTAATGCGGTCTGCTGGACTGATGATATCCTTTACCCTGAAACCGAAGTTCTCGTCAATAACCACAATTTCTCCCTTAGCCACTAATTTCCCATTAACCAGTAGATCTACTGGTTCTCCTGCCAGCTTGTCCAGCTCTACTATAGAGCCTTCTCCCAACTCCAGAATCTCCTTAATGGACATCCTGGTTTTTCCTAGCCGGACAGTTACCTGTAAGGGAACGTCCTGGATCAGGGCCATATTCTGTGGTAAAGGAGCTACTGAACTACCCTGGTCAAAATCAGGAAACTGGGCCCTCTTAACATTGACCTCTTCACTCTTTGCTATATTCCCACCATAACTCACCGGGATCTCCCCTCTCTCTTTTTCTGGTTTCACCCTTTCCTTTTCTTCTTTTACATCAGATACTATATCATCATTAATGCTCCAATCCTTAGCCAGGAGACCATTATCTATCTCTGTAAGACGGGAAACCAATTTATTGGCAAAATCCAGTTTGGAAATCTGTTTAAAACTACTGTCAATCAGGTCTCCTACTTTAAGGTGAAAGGAATTATCCACCAGAACTTCATCTTCTCCAAAATAACCATTTACTTCACTTACAACATCATCCAGGTCAATATATTTTGCTACTGGTGGTGTTATATTAACAACCTCATTAAGGATACTGGACATAGAAGTAGCCGCTGAACCCATCATCTGATTCATTGCTTCAGAGATAGCACTGAGGCGGATCTCATCCAGTTCCAAAGATGGATTTGAACCATCTCCACCCATCATCAGGTCTGCAATAACTGCTGCATCTTCTTCCTCGATGATTAGTAGATTTAAGCCTTCAATTCCTTCGATATATTCTACCTGGACCAGAACACAGGGTTTTTCATACTCATCAGCGATAGCTCTAATGGTTGATGCCTTAACATCAGGGGTAGTGATCTCCACCTTCTGGTTCAGTAAACTATAAAGGGCTGTTGCAGCTGCACCCATGGCGATATTCCCGATCTCCCCAAGGACATCTATTACCTCTGGACTCAGCTCATCTAGCGCCCCAATATTATTTTCTTCTCCTGTATTAAATAAGGCATCTATTTCTTCCTGTGACAATATGTTCTTCTTTTCTTCGTTACTCATCAGCTAAATCACCATCCTCTCCAGGTTCAACTGCTTCCATTATCTTTATTGCCAAATGCTTATTATGTTTCCCGGGTATTCCCTTAAACTTAACCCGGTTACCAATCCTGATATCTATATTATCCGAAGATTTCCTATCCAGGCGGATTACATCACCTGGCTGCAAATAAAGCAGTTCAGAAACAGTTAATTCTGCTCCTCCTAGCTCAGCATATAAATCCAGAGAAGTCTTCTTAATCCTATTTCTTAAAATATTGATATGCCGGGCAGTCTGTTCTAAACGGGTATTGGCAAACCACTGTTGGGCATTAAGCCGGTCAACAATGGGTTCAATCATTATATAGGGAATACAAATATTTATAAGTCCTTCACTACTGCCAATTTTGGATATTAAAGTAATCAAGATAACCATATCATTACCTGGCACAATCTGGGTAAATTGCGGGTTTGATTCAATATCCTTCAGATTTGGCCTTACCCGGATAATATTCTCCCAGGCTTCCGGAAAAGCATTAAGTATCCAGTTAATAATCTTCTTAAAAACAGCCTTTTCTATATCTGTAAAGGGACGGGAATTAAAATCTGCAGAACCAAGACCACCGAATAAGCGATCAATCATAGCAAAACCTATATTAGGGTTTATTTCCAGTATAAATTGTCCCTGAAATGGCTCCAGATCACTTATACCTATTATGGTGGGCTCTGGTAAGGAACGAATAAACTCTTCATAACTAATCTGCTCAATGGAAGCAACATCAAAGTCCACCAGGGTTCTAAGCTGTGTGGAAAGAATAGTAGTCAAGGAACGGGCCAGGTTTTCATGAATCATCTGCAAGGTACGCATCTGTTCCTTGGACAATTTATCCGGTCTACGAAAATCATAAACCTTAATCTGTGTATCAGCAGATTCCTTTTTTATCTCCTCCACATCAAGATCACCGGCTGTCAGTGCAGAGATAAGAGAATCAATCTCTTTTTGACTTAAAACATCAGCCATATCTTTCCCTCCCTATTGTACAACCAGTTGTGTAAACCAAACCTGGGTTATCTGGCCTGTTGCCAGGATACTATTTAAGGAAGCCATAATCCGGTTCTTAATAGTCTGAGCATCAGGTTCCTGTATATCTGCAATTTGTTGGTCCCTTAAAATAGCTATGATACAGTCTCTAATCTGGGGACCTCTTTTTTCCAGTTCATCAATAACATTCTCTGTGCTAACCTCAACAACAATGCTGGCCTGTATATACTGGTAACCTCTACCGGCGGTAAGATTGACTACAAAATCCCCCAGGGAATAAGTAGGACCAATAGTAACCTCCCTAACCCTCTCTGACCTGTCATTTATAAATAAGGTCATAATACCATAACTGGTTCCGGCAGCAATAACAAGCATTAATAGGGCAATTACCAGTACACTTTTAATTGTTAACCCTTCCTTTGCCATCTTTAATCCCCCCTCCCATTATGTGTAGAATTTAATACAACAATCTCTACTCTCCTGTTTTTGGCCCGGTTTTCTACTGTATCATTTGGATATAAGGGCCTGTATTCAGAATATCCAGCAGCCATTAAGCGCTCTGGAGGAATAGCTGTATTCTCAATAAAATACCTGACAACATTGGTAGCCCTGGCAGTAGATAGTTCCCAGTTAGAAGGGAAACGCTCATTATTAATCGGCCAATTATCTGTATGGCCCTCAATCATGATCACATTGGGAATATCAATAAGTAATTCCGCTATTTTATCCAGTAATCTCTTTCCATCTTCCAGCAGATCAGCCTTACCTATATCAAAGAGAATCTGCCCTGTTAATCTCACTACCAAACCTCTATCAGTAAGTACCAATTCCACCTCATTTGCTATTCCTTCAGTCTCGATGTAGATACTCATTTCCCGCAGAATCAAATTTAGGTTCATAATCGATGGTGCAATACCATCACCGATGAGTCCTCCATCAATTAAATTATTTTCATTGATGGTCATTCCACCATCCAGAATGCCTACCCTCTGTCTGAAAGAGGTGACAAAACCCTGAAATTTACTTATATCCATAATAGAAAAAGAATAAAGAAGAACAAAGAAAACCAGTAACAAAGTAACCATATCACCATAGGTAGTCATCCAGCCAGGTGCAGAACTACCCATTTGTTCCTTTTTCTTTCTTCTCCTAGACATTCTCACCCACCACCGTAGTATCCATTTCACCCATACCTACGGCTTCTGCACCACTCTCTTCTGCCAGGAAGGCCCTTAATTTTTCTTCAACTATTCTGGGGTTTTCTCCAGCCTGGATAGAAAGCACACCTTCAATCATAATCTCCTTAACCAGTATCTCTTCCTCACTCCGCTCTTTTAATTTATTGGCCATAGGAAGAAACACCAGGTTAGCCAGTATAACCCCATAGAAGGTTGTAATCAGAGCAGTAGCCATACCGGGTCCCAGAGCTGTAGGGTCGTCCAGTTGGGTAAGCATCTGTATCAAGCCAACCAGCGTACCTATCATACCGAAAGCCGGTGCATAGGTCCCCATGGCGGTAAAGATACTCTGACCCTTGCCATGTCTCTCTTCCAGGAAGATCAGTTTAGTCTCCAGGATATTCCTTAAGAGTTCCGGATCAGTACCATCCACTACCAGCTGGATTCCCTTCTGCAGAAATTTATCATCAATATTGAAAACATCCTGTTCCAGGGCCAGAAGCCCTTCCCTACGGGCCTTTTCTGCAAATCTGACCATCACACTTATGATTTCATCTGTATCCATCGGGTTTGCCTGGAAGGCAATCCGGATCAATGTAGGTATTTTCCTTAGATCACTGAAGGGAAAACTGATCATGGTTGCAGCAAGGGTTCCGCCCAGGGTAATCAGTATTGAGTTGAAATCATAATAAGACTGTGGCTGCCCACCGAGTATCAAAGCCCATCCGATGAGAAACACACCACTTAATAAGCCTATTAATGTAGCCAGGTCCATTATTTCACTCCTTTTCCATACCAGGTACAGAATATATCTTCTGGTAAAATTCTATTACCTTATCCCTTACCTCATCTACCTGTTCTTTTACCAGGATTCTTTTGTTGGTTGTTAAAGTTATCACTGTATCAGGGGTGGCCTGAATGCTTTCAATCAACATAGCATTAATTACTATCTCTTCCCCATTAATTTTTATTACTTTTATCAATCAAAACCACCCCTTTTTAATTAATAATTTAAACCTGATTTATCATTAAAGTTTATAATAATTTTTACCTCTTCAGATTAACCAGATCCTGTAACATTTCATCTGTCGTACTGATAATCCTGGAGTTAGCCTGGAATCCACGCTGGGTAGTAATCATGTCAGTAAATTGTTCGGCCAGATCCACATTTGACATCTCCAGTGTGCCGGCAGAAATCTTACCCCTACCGGCAGTTCCGGCAGCCCCAATCTGGGCAATTCCGGAGTTCTGTGATTCAGCAAACAGAGTATCCCCTACTCTGGTCAAACCGCCGGCATTGCTGAAGTTAGCTACAGCAATCTGCCCGATCGCTTTAGTCAATCCATTGGAATAGCTTCCTGTAATCACACCGGCATTATCGATACTAAAGGACTCCAGGGAACCCATGGAATAGCCATCAGCATACAGGCCATCCAGGGTATTATCCCCTGCCATCTGGGTA